>VFQR01001151.1_pt1 | contig 22075 bp, 21 predicted proteins | sample 3512321 | NCBI WGS metagenome assembly VFQR01 (sample SAMN10412374, study PRJNA504923) | tailings metagenome | isolation source: Relicate 3 Philex TSF1 revegetated site | place: Philippines: Tuba, Benguet | collected 2017-08-29 | reverse complement strand
AGAACGTCGTCGATCCCGACGACATCATCGACACCTACGGCGCCGACACCGCCCGCTGGTTCATGCTGTCGGATTCGCCGCCCGAGCGCGACGTGATCTGGACCGAGGCAGGCGTCGAGGGCGCCAGCCGCTTCGTCCAGCGCCTCTGGCGCATCGTCGGCGAGATCGCAGCCGTCTCGAAGGGCGCTGCCGCCACCGCGACCTTCGGTGACGAGGCGACTGCGGTGCGCCGCGCCGCCCACCAGGCCCTCGGCGCGGTGGAGGCGGACGTCGAGCGCCTCGCCTTCAACCGCTGCGTCGCCCACATCTACACCCTCGCCAACGCCCTGGCGAAAACCCTCGACGGCCTGCGCGGCGGCACTCCGGTGCCCGACATGGCGTCGGCGCTGGCCGAGGCCGGCAGCATCCTCGTGCGGCTCGTCGCCCCGATGATGCCGCACCTCGCCGAGGAATGCTGGGCGGAACTCGGCCATAAGGGGCTCGTCGCCGAGGAATCCTGGCCTGTCGTCGACCGGGCGATCCTCGTCGAGGACACCGTCACCCTGCCCGTCCAGGTCAACGGCAAGAAGCGCGCGGACTTGACGATCGCGCGCGACGCGGCCCAAAAGGATATCGAGGCAGCCGCCATTGCCCTCGACGCCGTGCAGAAGGCGCTGGAGGGCCGGCCGGTGAAGAAGATCATCGTCGTTCCGCAGAGGATCGTGAATGTCGTGGGCTGACACCTCGCTCTTTCGCGCGATCCGCATCGCAACGCTCTGCGTGGCCTCGGCCGCGCTCGCGGGCTGCTTCGCGCCGCTCTACGGCGACCCGAACGTGGTTTCGGGTGGGCGCAACGCCCAGGCTGCGCTGCGCGACCTCGACATCCCGGAGATTCCGGGCCGCAACGGCGTCGTCCTGCGTAACGAGCTGATCTACCTGACCCAGGGTGGAGGCGGCCGAGCCGCCAATCCCAATCACATCCTGCGCGTCAGCCTGTCGATCGACACCGTGCCTCTGGCCCTCAACACGGCGGCCGGCCGCCCCTCGGCCCAGTCGGTGAGCCTCGTCGGCAACTACACGATCCAGGCGGTCGGCGATCCGCGCATCATCCATCGCGGCACGGCCTTCGCCACCGCCTCCTTCGACCGGACGGCGCAGCGCCTGGCCTCCGATCGCGCCGTGATCGAGGCCCAGGAACGGGCCGCCAAGAGCCTCGCCGAGTCCATCGTCACCCAGGTGGCGGGCTGGTACGCCACCCAGCCCAGATGAGCTTGACGGCGTGACCATCCTGAAAGGCGCCGAGATCGACAGGTTTCTGGCGGCGCCTGACGAGAGGCGGCCGATCGTCCTGATCTATGGCCCGGATGCTGGCCTCGTCTCGGAGCGTGGCCGCATGGTCGCCTCCCGCATCGCGCCGGACCTCAACGACCCCTTCACCGTCACCCGGCTCGACGGCGACGTCCTCGCCGGCGATCCCGCACGCCTCGTCGACGAAGCGCGGACCATGCCAATGTTCGGCGGCCGGCGCCTGATCTGGATCCGTGCGGGAGAAAAACCCATCGCGGCCGCCCTGCAGCCGCTCCTCGCATCGCCGCCGGAGGCCGCGACCATCGTCGTCGAGGCTGGCGACCTGAAGAAGAACGCCGCCTTGCGGACTGATGCCGAGCGCTCGGGCGCCGCCGCCGTCATTCCCTGCTATGCTGATGGCGAAGCCGAGGTGAAACGCCTGATCAGCGACGAGGCGCGCCAGGCAGGGCTGCAGGTCGAGCCCGCCGCGCTGACCCTCCTCGCCCAGCTTCTGGGGGGTGACCGGGCGGCCTCACGCGCGGAGATCCGCAAGGTCTGCCTCTATTGCCACGGCCAGGCGGCGATCACCGTCGCCGATGTCGAGGCGGTGGCCGGCGACAGCCTGGACCTCGGCGTCGACGAGATCGTCGACGCGGCCGCAGGCGGCCGCCCCGACATCCTCGACGGGCTGCTGTTGCGGGCAGAAGCGGGCGGACTCGCCGTGCACCAGATCATGGCGGCGATGAACCGGCACTTCCTCGCCCTGCACAAGGCGCGGCTCTCGATCGACGACGGTCAGCCGGCGCGGTTCGCCGTCGAGCGCTTCGAGCCACCGGTCTTTTTCCGTCGCAAGGCGGCCGTTGAGCGCCAACTGGGGCTCTGGACCACGGAACGGTTGAATCGCACCATCGCCCGTCTCGCCGAGGCGACCTACGAAACGCGCGCGAAATCAAAGCTTTCGGCGGCCATCGCCAGCCGGGTCCTGATGTCGATCGCCACCACGGCCCGGCAGGGCGCCCGCGGCTGAGTTCGTCAGCCCCGCAGCTTCTGGCAGAGGTCCTCGAGCTGCTCCAGCGAGCGGTAGCGGATACGCAGCTCGCCACCGGCGCCGCGATGATCGATGCTCACCACCATGCCGAGCGCATCCGACAGGGTCTTCTCAAGCGCCCGCGTGTCCGCATCCTTCTCCACGCGCTCGCGCTGCTTCGGCGCCCGGCCCGCTCGCTCCGACTGCTCCTGCGTCAGCGCCTCGACCTGACGGACATTGAGGCCCTGGTCGACGATCTGCGAGGCGAGGCGATCGGGATCGTCGGAAGCCAGGAGGGCGCGGGCATGGCCCGCCGTCAACTGGCCCTCGCGCAGCATGCCCTGGACATTCTCCGGCAGCTTCATCAGGCGCAGCGTGTTGGCGACATGGCTGCGGCTCTTGCCGATGATCTTGGCGAGGTCGGTCTGGCTGTAGCCGAACTGCTCGATCAGTTCGTTGTAGCCGAGCGCCTCTTCCAGCGGATTGAGATCGGCACGCTGGACGTTCTCGATGATGGCGAGCTCCAGCGCCTCACGGTCGCCGACCTCGACGAGATGGATCGGCACCTCGTGCAGTCCGGCCCGCTGGGCGGCGCGCCACCGCCGCTCGCCGGCGACGATCTCGTAGGCATCGACGGCGCCAGCCACGGCGCGGACCACGATCGGCTGGATGATGCCGCGCTCGCGGATCGAATCGGCCAGTTCCTGCAGGTCCTCGTCGCGGAAGATGCGGCGAGGATTGCGCGGATTGGCGCGCAGGAACTCGATCGGCACCTTGCGGGTCGCCCGCACGCGGTCAATGGCGGCGCTTTCCTCGCCGACATCGCCGATCAGCGCGGCGAGGCCGCGGCCGAGACGCGAACGGCCCGCATCTTCCACCATGTCAACTCTCCTTCGGGACGCCAACGTAACGACATCGGCGGATGACTCAGAACGGGGGCGAATCGAATCCATTGTCAGGCCGCCCGCAGGACACGCTCGCGCTGGATGATCTCCGAAGCGAGCCGGAGATAGGCCTGGCTGCCGACGCATTTCAGGTCGTAGAGCAGCACCGGCTTGCCGTAGCTCGGCGCCTCGGACACCCGGACGTTGCGGGGAATGATGGTCTGGTAGACCTTGTCGCCCATGAACTGTCGCACGTCGTCGACGACCTGAGCCGAAAGATTGTTTCGTGCGTCATACATGGTCAGCACGATGCCATGGATCGTCAGGCGCGGATTGAGCGTCGCCTTGACCTGCTCGACGGTCTTGATCAGCTGCGACAGGCCCTCCAGCGCGAAGAACTCGCACTGCAGCGGCACCAGAATGGCATCGGCGGCCGTCATCGCATTGATGGTCAAGAGGTTGAGCGACGGCGGGCAGTCGATCAGCACATAGGAATAGTCGGCACCGAGGCTCTCCACCGCACGACGCAATCGGTAGGCCCGATCGCGCTCCGAGGCGATCTCGAGCTCGACGCCGGACAGATCCATGGTCGAGGGCGAGATCGACAGGCGCGGAACCGAGGTCTCCTGAATCGTTTCGGCAAGGGAATGGTCGCCGACGAGGACGCTGTAGGTCGACTTCTGCCGGGACCGACGATCGATGCCGAGGCCCGTCGAGGCGTTGCCCTGCGGATCGAGGTCGAGGATCAGCACCTTCTCGCCGATCGCAGCAAGCGCTGTGCCGAGATTGATGGCGGTCGTGGTCTTGCCGACCCCGCCCTTCTGATTGGCGAGAGCCAGGACGCGTGGGCCCGTCTGGGAAGAGGAGGAAGGCAGCAGCGTCATGACCACGTCCATCAGGTGATGTCAGTCAGTGCGACGATCGACCCCCTGGACCACGATGATCCGCCCTTTGGAGTCGGTAACACTCGGCACCGATCTGGGATCGAATGTCCAATATCTAGCGGCTTCAGTCAATTCAGACGCTACATCTTGACCCTTTGGAAAGATCCCGAGCGCCCCAGTTTTCAACAGGGGATTGGCCAGTTCGAGCAGTTTGGCGAGAGGTGCGAGGGCGCGTGCCGTGACCACGTCAGCCTGGCGGAGTTCTGGTCCGACAACATCTTCGATCCGGCGCGCCCAGACCTTGACCGGCAGGCGCATCTGCCGGGACGCCTCCTGCAGGAAGGCAGCCTTGCCCAGCTTGCTTTCAATGCAGTGGATCTGCGCCCCGGGCGTGTCTGCGAGGCGGGCTGCGATCACCAGGGCCGGCAGCCCTCCCCCGGAGCCCATGTCGACCCAGGTCTTCGCGTCGGGCGCGAGCCGCAAGAGCTGGAGGCTGTCGACAATGTGGCGGTCCCAGACCTCGCCGAGCGTGTGAGGCGATACCAGGTTCTTGACGGGATTCCAGCGCTTCAGCAGATCGACATAGAGGGCGAGACGCTCGGCCGTTTCACGTGAAACAGGCACGCCTGCCCTTTCAGCGGCAGAATAGGCCTTGTCGAGCGCCGTCATGCAGCGGGCCGCATGGTTCGACGCACCCAGACAGCCAGCAGTGTCAGCGCTGCAGGCGTCATCCCGTCCATCCGCGCGGCCTGCCCGAGCGTCCGGGGACGGTTCGCCTGCAGCTTCAGCCTGATCTCGTTGGACAGACCGGGTATGGCGTCGAGGTCAAGATGCGGGGGTATGGCCAGAGCCTCGTCCCGCTGATGTGCCGCGATCTCGGCTGCCTGGCGGTCGAGATAAACGGCATAATGCGCATCCGTCTCCACCTGAGACGCGACCGCGAGCGGAACGTCGGACAGCTGGGGCCAGACCCGGCAAAGCGTCGCCCAGTCGATATCCGGGCGCGAGAGGAGTTCGAATGCCGATCGACGAACGCCGTCCTGATTCAGGGCGAGGCCCGCGGCAGCGCCCTGATTGGGCGTCACCTGCAAGGCCTCCAGACGGCCGCGCACGGCATCGAGCGCCGCCAGCTTGTCACGGAACCGAATCGAGCGCTCGGTCCCGACACAACCAAGTGTCAATCCAAGTGGAGTCAGGCGCTGGTCCGCATTGTCCGCCCGCAAGGCCAGCCGATACTCGGCCCGCGAGGTGAACATGCGGTAGGGCTCGGTAATGCCACGGGCGGTCAGATCATCGACCATCACGCCGACATAGCCTTCATGCCGGCCGATGGTGACGCCCTCGCGCCCGGATGCGCGCAAGGCCGCGTTGATGCCGGCCAGAAGCCCTTGGGCAGCGGCCTCCTCGTAGCCGGTCGTTCCGTTGATCTGGCCCGCCAGAAACAACCGCCCGGCCCGTCGCGACTCCAGCGTCGGCTCCAGTTCCCGTGGATCGACGTGGTCATACTCGATGGCGTAGCCGTAGCGCTTGACCTCGACCCGCTCGAGACCGGGGATGGAGCGCAGGAACGCCAGCTGCACCTCTTCTGGCAATGAGGTCGACAGCCCGTTCGGATAGACGGTGGTGTCGGCCAGACCCTCGGGCTCGAGGAAGATCTGATGGCCGTCCCGATCGCCAAACCGAACGATCTTGTCCTCGATCGACGGGCAATAGCGTGGCCCGACCCCCTCGATGCGGCCGCCATACATGGCGGAACGGCCGAGATTGTCGCGCACGATGGCGTGGGTCGCTGGTGTCGTGCGGGTAATGCCGCAGGTCACCTGGGGATTGGTGATGGCATCGGTCAGGCTCGAGAATGGTTCCGGATCCGAATCGGCCTCCTGCAGCTCTACCCCGGCCCAGTCGATGGAGGCTCCCTCAAGGCGTGCCGGAGTTCCCGTCTTCAGCCTGCCGAGCGCAAAGCCGAAGCGTCCGAGGCTTTCCGACAGGGCGAGGCTCGCCGCGTCGTCGATCCGGCCGGCAGACCAGCTCTTCTCTCCGATATGGATCACCCCCCGAAGAAACGTACCCGTCGTCAGGACGACGGCGCCAGCCGTCAGCTCGGAACCGTCCGCCAGCCGGACGCCGGTCACCTGCGCAGCGTCCCCCAGGAGAGCCGTGACCTCGCCTGCGACGACCGAAAGACGGGGCTGCACCGCCAGCGCCTTCTGCATCGCCGCCGCATAGAGCTTGCGATCGGCCTGGGTCCGCGGGCCCCGGACGGCCGGCCCCTTGCGGCGATTGAGCATGCGGAACTGGATTCCCGCCGCATCGGCGACGCGCCCCATCAGGCCATCCAGCGCATCGATCTCCCGGACGAGATGTCCCTTGCCCAGGCCGCCGATTGCCGGATTGCAGGACATGGCCCCGACCGTTTCGGGTCGCTGGGTCACCAGTGCTGTCCGCGCGCCCATGCGCGCGGCTGCGGCGGCCGCCTCGCAGCCCGCATGCCCACCACCGACAACAATGACGTCATATGCCGCAGGGGCCATGGTCATACCGATCCTCGGCGAGGTCTCTATCTCCGGATGCCGTTGCTGGCAACGCCCCGATGATCTCTCTTGAATCGTTGCGTGGGCGAATCGACTGTTTCACGTGAAACGCCGGCCCTACTTTCCAATGCAGAAGGCCGAGAAGAGTTCATCCAGCATGGCCTCGACGCCAACACGGCCCCTGCTTCGCCCCAGGGCTGCCAGAGCCTCGCGCAGGTGCTCGGCGACAAGCTCCGCGGCGCTGTCCCAGTCCGCAGTCGCGGCGGCGGCATCAAGGGCCGCCTCGACGTCCCGGAAGATGCGGCGATGGCGTTCGTGAACGACAACGACCGGCTCTCCGCCGATCCGCGCCGCGGCAAAGTTCGCGAGGGCGCTCAACAGAACGGCCATGCCCTCGCCCGTCATCGCCGAGATGCGATGACGCGCCGACGGGTCGGCGGCCACGCCGCGGTCCGCCTGGGTCTGGATGATCCAGCATTCGGCCGGGGCGCCTGGAGGGTGTTCCGCCGGCACGCCGGCCGCCCCGTCCGGTGAAAGCCACAGCACGAGATCGGCAGCCTCCATGCGCGCCCGCGAACGGCCGATACCGGCCATCTCGACGGGATCCTCGCTGTCGCGCAGTCCCGCCGTATCGACCACGACCACCGGCACACCGCCGAGGTCGAGGTGAACCTCGATGCTGTCGCGCGTCGTCCCGGCCACAGGCGAGACGATGGCCACGTCGCGTCGCGCCAGGGCATTGATCAGCGTGGACTTGCCGGCATTGGGCGGTCCGGCGATCACGACGGTAACGCCATCCCGGATGCGTTCTCCCCTGTCGGCATCCGCCAGAAGGGTTCGAACCTCCGCGACAACGGCGTCGAGGCGTCGGCGCGCCATGACAAGCGTGTCCGAGGCGACATCTCCCTCCTCGGGGAAATCAATGGAGGCCTCGACCATGGCGAGACAGGGCAGCAGGGCCTGCTGCAGCCGGCCGGTCTCGCTGGTGAGCCGCCCGCTGTAGAGCGAGAAGGCCTGGCGACGCTGCGCCTCCGTCTCCGCCTGAAGAAGATCGGCCAGGCCTTCGACCTCGCCGAGGTCCATGCGGTTGTTCTCGAAGGCCCTGCGGGTGAACTCTCCAGGCTCCGCCGGCCGGACACCCTCAATGGACAGGACGCTACGCAACACGGCCGCGACGACGGCCCGGCCGCCATGAACCTGGAACTCCAGCACATCCTCGCCGGTGAAGCTCGCTGGTGCGGGAAACCAGAGGACAAGCGCCTGGTCGAGGGGGACGCCGGCGGCCGGATCGACGAGCGTCGCCAGGCTTGCGTGCCGTGGCCTGGGAATACGCCCGGCGAGCGCCCTGCAGACCGAGCCCGCCTGCGGGCCGCTGACCCGGATGACGGCGACCCCTGCAGTCCCGGACGGCGTCGAGACGGCGGCGATCGTCGCAGAATCCATGGGTGCCGTTTCGCCTTCGAATCGATCTCGCCCGACGCGATCGTTTCGACAATGAATCGAATCAGGTGTTCATCGAGTCGAAGAAGTCGCCGTTGACCTTGGTCTGGCGCAGCTTGTCGAGCAGGAACTCGATCGCGTCGACCGTACCCATCGGATTGAGGATGCGGCGCAGGACATACATCTTCTTGAGGATGTCCGGGGCGACCAGCAGCTCTTCCTTGCGGGTGCCGGAGCGCGTGATGTCGATGGCAGGGAAGGTGCGCTTGTCAGCCACCTTGCGGTCGAGGATGATCTCGGAGTTACCGGTGCCCTTGAACTCCTCGAAGATCACCTCGTCCATGCGGCTGCCGGTATCGATCAGCGCGGTGGCGATGATGGTCAGCGACCCGCCTTCCTCGATGTTGCGGGCCGCACCGAAGAAGCGCTTCGGCCGCTGTAGGGCGTTGGCGTCGACGCCGCCGGTCAGCACCTTGCCCGAGGACGGCACCACCGTGTTGTAGGCGCGGCCGAGGCGGGTGATCGAATCGAGCAGGATCACGACGTCCCGGCCGTGCTCGACCAGACGCTTCGCCTTCTCGATGACCATCTCGGCCACCTGGACGTGGCGGGTGGCCGGCTCGTCGAAGGTCGAGGAGATCACCTCGCCATTCACCGAGCGCTGCATGTCCGTGACCTCTTCCGGCCGCTCGTCGATGAGCAGGACGATGAGGTAGCATTCCGGGTGGTTGCGGGTGATGGACTGGGCGATGTTCTGCAGCAGCACCGTCTTGCCGGTGCGCGGCGGCGCCACGATGAGGGCGCGCTGGCCTTTGCCGAGCGGCACCACCACGTCCATGATTCGCGCCGAATAGTCCTTCTTGGTCGGATCCTCGACCTCCATGCGCAGCCGCTGGTTCGGATAGAGCGGCGTCAGATTGTCGAAATTGACCTTGTGGCGGGCCTTTTCCGGCTCCTCGAAATTGATCCGGTTGACCTTGAGCAGCGCGAAGTAGCGCTCGCCCTCCTTCGGGGAGCGGATCTCACCCTCGACCGTATCGCCGGTCCTGAGGCCGAAGCGGCGGATCTGCGAGGGCGAGACATAGATGTCGTCGGGGCCGGCGAGATAGTTGGCGTCGGGGGCGCGCAGGTAGCCGAAACCGTCCTGAAGCACCTCGACGACGCCCTCGCCGATGATGTCGATGTCCTGGGACGCCAGCTGTTTCAGGCAGGCGAACATCAGCTCCTGCTTGCGCAGCGTCGAGGCATTCTCGACCTGGAGCTCTTCGGCGAAGGCCAGAAGCTCGGTCGGGGACTTCGATTTGATGTCCTGGAGTTTGATCTGCTGCATCGGAACCACGCGATGAGGGGACGGCCGAAGGCTCGGTACGTGAACCAGTCCGGGCCTGAGCAAAGAGACGTGAAGCCGCAGATCGCCTGGACCAAGGGCCGACCGGGCCATCGTCCGGGGAACGGTCAGGACGGCGAGGAGCCGTCTCTCCGATCCCTGTCTGCGTTGAGGAGGGAGCTATCGAATAAGCCTGGCGCCGGCCGATTGCAAGTCCCGGCCCACAGCCCGCCGTCAGAAGGGCTTCACGATGACCAGGATGACGACGATGACCATGATCGCCGTCGGCACCTCGTTCATCGCCCGCCAATAGGTCTGGGATCGGGTATTGCGGTCTTCCGCGAATGCCCTGACAGCGGCGCTGAACATGCCGTGCACGGCGGACAGGCCAAGGACGAGCGCCAGCTTGCCGTGCAGCCATCCGCCCTGGAAGCGGAAAACCACCCAGGCGAGCCAGAGGCCGGCGACCCAGCTGACGATCATCGCCGGGTTGATGATGTACTCCAGCAACCGCCGCTCCATCACCTTGAACGTCTCGGAGGTTTCCGATCCGGGCGTGGCAGCGGAGTGATAGACGAAGAGGCGCGGCAGATAGAGCATGCCCGCCATCCACGAGATCACGGCCATGACATGGATCGCCTTGATCCAGGCCGCGCCGCTGACCGGGGCGAGATAGCCGAGCGCGACGACGCCCGCGATCGTCACGATGAGGCCGATGACCGCCCTGATCGCTCGTTGCCGACCGCTCATGCCCCAAGCCTCCAGCTGCGAACCCGTGCGATCATTCGCTCGACATGGGCAATCGGTGTCGGCGGCAGGATGCCGTGACCGAGATTGAAGATGTAGCGCCCGGCGCCATAGGACTCGAGGGCGGTATCGACCGCCCGGTCGAGCGCCTCGCCGCCCGCCAGCAGGGCGATCGGATCGATATTGCCCTGCACGGCGACATGGGGCTGAACCTGCTCGCGGATGAAATCCCGCCCGGCTGTCCAGTCAAACCCGACGGCATCGGGCCGGGCCTCCCGCACCATGAGCGACAGGCGCTGGCCGGCTCCCTTCGGAAAGACGATGACCGGGATACCAGGCGCCCCAGCCCTCACGCCCCGGACGATCCGCGCGATCGGCTCCACCGACCAGCGAACGAACTGTTCATCCGGCAGCACGCCTGCCCAGGTATCGAAGATCTGGACCGCCTCGACACCGGCCGCGATCTGGCCGAGGAGATAGTTGATCGACGCATCGACGATCCTGTCGATCAGCGCGGTGAAGCCTTCGGGATCCCGGTAGGCGAAGAGCCTCGCGGCGACCTGGTCATCACCGCCTCGACCGGCCACCATATAGGTCGCAACGGTCCAGGGAGCCCCGCAGAACCCGATCAGCGTCGCCTGCGGAGGAAGCTGGCTGCGGATCATCGCGACGGCCTCGTAGACCTTCCCCACGATCGCGGCATCGAGTTCGCCTGAAAGGCGCGACAGACCGCTGGCGTCGTTGAGCGGATCGAGCCTCGGCCCCTCTCCCGTTTCGAACCGCACAGCCTGTCCGAGCGCATGCGGCACGACGAGGATGTCGGAGAAGAGGATGGCACCGTCGAAGCCGAAGCGCCGCAACGGCTGCAGCGTCACCTCGGTCGCAAGTTCGGGATTGAAACAGAGATTGAGGAACGATCCCGCCTTCTCGCGGACTGCGCGATACTCCGGCAGATAGCGGCCCGCCTGGCGCATCATCCAGATCGGTGGCGAGGCGGACCTGTGTCCCTCGAGTACGGCGAGAAGGGGTTTGTGCACGTCCGGTCCCCGCATCCCTTCTTTCCCTCTCACTGCTTGAGAGAGAGTCTTCTTTGATTCCTTGTGGGGGGGATTAGGCGAAGACCAGTCCATGCACAAGTTGTCCACCGCCGGCGGGGCTACAGTCAGGTCAGGGGCGAGCGGGACGATCCATGCGCCAAGCCACTGGACATCCGACCAAAAACCGGCAGACACCCTGCCCAGGCTGATCCCTTCGCAACCCGCTCTCCCGCCCCGTGGATAGTTCCTCCACCGCGGAGCAAGCTGGGGATGGATCGGGGACGGCTGGACGTCCACCTCTTGCGATCTGCCGCCGACCGTGTCCTTGTCCGTGCTTGTCCACATGCCAGCCCGGCCTTTTGCAGAGCCTCAATGCCGCATCGCCGCGAGAGCTATTTCCACCTTCACCTCGTCTCCGACGCGACCGGCGAGACGCTGATGACCGTCGGCCGCGCCGCCGCGGTCCAGTACTCCTCCGTCTCGGCCATCGAGCACGTCTACCCGCTGGTCCGATCGCAGAAGCAGCTCGACCGTGTCCTCGCCGAGATCGAGAACAATCCCGGCATCGTGCTCTACACGCTGGTCGACAAGGAACTCACCGACCGCCTGAACGACAAGTGCAAGGAACTCGGCTCGCCCTGCCTCTCGGTGCTCGAGCCCATCCTGGCAATGTTCCAGAACTATCTCGGAGCCGCCTCCACACCGCGCGCTGGCGCCCAGCACGTTCTCAATGCCGAGTATTTCAAGCGCATCGATGCGCTGAACTACACAATGATGCACGATGACGGGCAGCTTCCCGAGAACTGGGAGGAAGCCGACGTGCTGCTGGTCGGTGTGTCACGCACCTCCAAGACGCCGACCTCGATCTATCTCGCCAATCGCGGCGTGAAGGCCGCCAACATCCCGCTGGTGCCCGGGATTCCCCTGCCCGACGCGATCTGGGCGCTGCAGAAGCCGCTCATCATCGGCCTCTATGCCAGTCCGGAGCGTATCGTGCAGATCCGCGAGAACCGGATTCTCGCCCTCAACGCCACCCAGGACAAGTCGAGCTACGTCGACCGCGCGGCTGTCACCGAGGAAATCGCCCAGTCGCGCCGTCTTTTCGGCACCAACAACTGGCCGATCATCGACGTGACCCGGCGGTCGATCGAGGAAACCGCAGCCGGCATCATCTCGCTGCTGAAGGACCATCGCCGCATGCTGGCCGACAAGGAAACGGCATGACGGACCTCGTTCTGGCATCGAAGTCGGCGGCTCGCGCCGCCATGCTGGAGGCCGCAGGCCTCACGGTGCGCCTGGTGCCGGCCAACATCGACGAACGCGCCCTGGATGAGGCCTGGGCGGCGGAAGGCCGTTCGCCCGCGGAGATCGCCCGCCTGCTGGCCGAGGCGAAGGCGGTCGCCGTCAGCCGCGCCCATCCGGAGGCGGTGGTCATCGGTGCGGACCAGACCCTGGCGCTCGGCGAGAGAAGATTTTCCAAGGCGCAATCGCTCGCCGAGGCCCGGGCCAACCTGATGGCTCTCAGACGGCGGACCCACCACCTGCATTCCGGCGTCGCCGCGGCGCGTGGCGGCGTGATGCTGTTCGCCGAAGTCGCGACAGCCGACATGACGATGCGCGATTTCTCCGACGCCTTTCTCGACGCCTATCTGGCGAGCGTCGGCGACAGGATCCTGTCTTCCGTCGGCTGCTACCAGTTCGAATCCGAGGGCATCCAGCTGTTCGACCGGATCGAGGGCGACTACTTCACCATCCTTGGAATGCCCCTCCTGCCGCTTCTCGCGGGTCTCCGCCGCGAGGGACTGATCCCGTCATGATCCGCGCCTGTTGCATCGGCTGGCCCATTCATCATGTGCGCTCGCCGCTCATCCACGGCTTCTGGCTGAAGGCCTATGGCATCGACGGCGAGTACACCCGCGAGGCGGTGGAGCCCGGAGAAGCCCACGCCTTCCTCCGATCCCTTGCCGATCGGGGCTTTGCGGGCTGCAATGTGACCATCCCCCACAAGGAAGCCGCCTTCGCCGCGATGGACGAGGTCGATCCCGGCGCGGTCGCCGTCGGCGCGGTCAACACCGTCTGGCATGAGGGCGGCCGGCTGATCGGCATGAACTCCGACGTGACGGGGTTCCTCCTCAACCTCGACGACCAGGTTCCCGGCTGGGACCGCGAGGTGGGCCATGCCGTTGTCCTCGGCGCGGGCGGTGCTGCGCGCGGCATCGTCCATGGATTGAGGTCGCGGGGCATCGAGACCATTACGCTGGCGAATCGATCTCTCTCCAAGGCCGAGGCCATCGCCGCCGGCGATCCGCGCCGCATCAGGCCCGTGGCATGGAGCGACCTGCCGTTGGCGCTCCCGGGGGCTGATCTCATCGTCAACACGACATCGCTCGGCATGAGCGGACAGCCGCCGCTTGACCTCGCGCTCGACGGGCTGAAGAGCGCCGCGATTGTCTCCGACATCGTCTATGTGCCGCTGGTGACGCAGCTTCTGGCCGAAGCGCGCCGTCGTGGGCATCGCTCCGCCGAGGGCCTCGGCATGCTGCTCCACCAGGCCGTCCCCGGATTTCGCAAGTGGTTCGGTGTCACACCCGAGGTGACGCCCGCGCTTCATGCCCATCTCGCAGCCGATATCCGGGGCCACTGAGATGTTCGTCCTCGGCCTCACCGGCTCCATCGGCATGGGCAAGTCGACGACCTCCGCCTTCTTTCGTCAGGCGGGTATCCCAGTCCACGACGCCGATGCGTCCGTTCACCGCCTCTATGCCGGGGCTGCCGTGGAACCCATCGCCGCGGCCTTTCCGGGGACGGTGGTGGACGGCAAGGTGGACCGCACCCGGCTCTCCGCCGTTGTGCTGAAGGACGGCGCCGCCATGAAGCGGCTGGAAGCCATCGTCCATCCGCTCGTCGGCGCCGCCGAGCGCCAGTTCCGCGAGGCGGCGCGCGCACGGGGCTGCTCCCTCGTCGTCCTCGACATTCCCCTGCTGCTGGAGACCGGCGGCGAAAGGCGGGTCGATGCGGTGGCGGTGGTCTCCGCCCCCGCCGACGTCCAGCGCAGCCGGGTGCTGGCCCGCCCGGGCATGAGCGCCGAGAAGCTTGACGCCATTCTCGCCCGCCAGGTACCGGACGCGGAGAAGCGTCGCCGCGCTCATTTCGTCATCGAATCGGGTTTCGGCCTCGACTCAGCCGGGCGCCAGGTCACCGACATCATCCGGGCCCTCGCCGGCAGCCGCAGGAGCGCCTGATGCGTGAGATCATTCTCGACACCGAAACGACCGGCCTCGATCCGCTCCGCGGCGACCGCCTCGTCGAGATCGGCGGCATCGAGCTCATCAATCATTTCCCGACCGGCCGCACCTACCACGTCTACATCAATCCCGAGCGCGACATGCCGGAGGAGGCCTTCCGGGTCCATGGTCTTTCCGCCGAGTTTCTCGCGGACAAGCCGCGCTTCGCCGAGCTGGTGGAGGAGTTCTGGAACTTCATCGACGGCGCCAAGCTGGTCATCCACAACGCCTCCTTCGACATGGGCTTCATCAACGCAGAGCTGAAGCGCGTCGGCCGCACGCCCTTTCCCGGTGAACTGGTCGTCGACACGCTGAGCATGGCCCGCCGCCGCTTTCCGGGCGCGGCGGCCAGCCTCGACGCCCTGTGCTCGCGCTTCGGCATCGACAATTCGCGCCGCACCAAGCACGGGGCGCTTCTCGACGCCGAACTCCTTGCCGACGTCTATATCGAGCTGATCGGCGGCCGGCAGGCGACGTTCGGGCTGTCCGATGCCAATCGCGGCGCCCGTCGGTCGGCGGCTGGCCGCACCGCCCTGGCGCAGCGCCCGGTACCGTTGCGGCCCCGTCTGACCGAGGCGGACATCCGTGCCCACGAGGCCTTCCTGAAGGACCTCGGGGACAAGGCGATCTGGTACGACTTCGTGGCAGTTTCCCGGGCGGAATGAGCGCGCCTTGACCCCCCGGTGACATGCCGATACGAATGACGCCTTCGTGACAGGGCTCGTGGGGAGCTCCTCTTCATCGGACCGATGAATGGTCGACCAGACACCCATGAGTCGTGCAGCCGCGCTCCGGCGACCGGACAAGCGGCATGACGACGAAGCCCGGTTCCTGAAGAACTGGTTCAAGAATCCGCTGCGCATGGGCGCGGTCGCGCCGTCCGGACCGGTGCTGGCCCGGCGCATGGCGAGTTATGTCGATCCCGACGGGGTCGGGCCGGTCATTGAACTCGGCCCGGGCACGGGTGCCATCACCGCTGCGCTGGTGGCCCGGGGTGTCGATCCCCGCCGTCTCGTCCTGGTCGAATATTCCGTCGATTTCTGCCGCCTGCTGCGCGAGCGCTTCCCCACGGCCACCGTGGTGCATGGCGACGCCTACACGCTCAGCCGCACCCTGTCGGGCCGGCTGGCCGAACCGGCCGATGCCCTTGTCTCCGGGCTGCCGCTGATGACGCGGCCCGAGCCGATCCGCTTCAAGCTGCTGAACGATGCGATCGCCCTGATGAAGCCGGGCGCGCCCTTCGTGCAGTTCACCTATTCCGTCACATCGCCCATTCCGATGAAGTCCGCGGCCTTCACCGCCGAACCGTCGGAGCGGATCTGGCGCAACATCCCGCCGGCAAGGGTCTGGGTCTACCGCAGCGTCTGACCCGGTTCAGGCCGCGACGCGATAGGTCCGCCGGTTGCCGAGTGCGACCACGGACGGCGGAACCGCAAACAGCGCCCGGATGGCAGGGTCGCGAATGTCGAGCCCGCCCGTCAGGCTGCCGAAGGCCGGCATGATCAGCCGCGTTTCACATGAAACGAAGACCTTGCGGCGAACGCGGCCGCCGCGCACGGCGATGACGGCGCTGGGATGAAGATGGCCGGCGACCTCGCCGCTGACGAGTCCCGAAGTCGGTTCGTGGACGAATCGAATCCCGCCGTCGATCAGTTCGGAGAGAAACTGGCCCGGCAGATCCTGCTCGAAACGGGGATCGTGGTTGCCGGCGATCCAGATCCAGTCCCGCCCCGCCTGCAGGCCCCCGAGCGTCGCCCGATCGGCAGGCGACAGCCGCGTCGGGCCGCTGCGGTCGTGAAAGCTGTCGCCGAGAGAAACGATGGTCCGCGGCCGGAAACGCTGCACCACCTGCGCGAGGGCCTGAAGCGTCTGTGTCGTGTCGTATGGCGGCAGCGGCACCCCGCGCCTGGCAAAGGAGGAGCCCTTCTCGAGGTGGAGATCGGACACCACGAGCATGCGGGCAGAGGCACACCACAGCGCGCCGGACGGGTCGGCGGCAAAGGTCCGGCCGGCGATGGTCAGCGTCGTTGGCTGTTCAGAAGGCGTCATTTCACGTCCGAATCGATCGCGCCGAGGCCGGCTTCCGCGAGAAGGGTGGCCTCCGCCTCTGCCAGGAGCGCATCGCCCGCTTCGCCGTAGATCGGTTCCCGACCGATCTCAAGCATGACCGGGACCGCCAGCGGCGAGATCCGCTCCAGAGCACTGTGCACGATTCGCCCCCTGATCCGTGACAGCATCTGCCCCAGCCGGGCGATGTCGAGGAGGCCCGTCGCCGCATCCGCACGCGCGGCGCGCAGCAGCAGATGGTCCGGCTCGTGACGGCGCAGCACGTCATAGACGAGGTCGGTCGAGATGGTCACCTGCCGCCCCGACTTCTCCTTTCCCGGATGGCGCCGCTCGATCAGCCCGGCGATGACGGCGCAGGTCCGGAAAGTCCGCTTCATCAGCTGGCTTTCGTCGAGCCAGGCTTCGAGGTCGTCCCCCAGCATGTCCTCGTCGAACAGGGCGGAAAGGGTGAGAGCGCCCCTGTCGATCGCCGCACCGAGATCGTCGAGGCACCAGACCGAGAGCGAATAGTCGTTGGCGACAAAGCCCATCGGCTTCAGCCCGCGGCGCTCCAGCCGCCGTGTCAGCAGCATGCCGAGGGTCTGGTGAGCGAGGCGGCCCTCGAAGGGATAGGCGACCAGGTGGAAACGCTCTGCGCGCGGAAAGGTCTCGACCAGCAGCTGGTCGCGGCGGGGAATGACCGAAACGGCGCGCTGGAGTTCCAGCCATTCGGCCACCTGCGACGGCAGTTTCGACCACTCGTCCGGCGCCGACAGCATCCGTCGCACACCATCGGCGAGGAAGGTCGAGAGCGGGAACTTGCCGCCGGCATAGGCCGGCACCTTCGGCTCCCGCGAGGCGGCGCGGGAGACATAGACCTCGTTCTCGACCAGCGCCTCGTAGCGCAGCACCTCGCCCGAGAAGAGGAAAGTGTCCCCGGAAACGAGTCCCTCGATGAAATACTCCTCGATCTCGCCGAGGACGCGGCCTCCCCGCGCGATCGGGCCTGAATAGCCATGGGCGGCCTGCCGCAGGCTGCGTACCAGCCTGACCTTCAGCATCGGCGACTCGACGATGGTGCCGACGTTCAGCCGGTAGCGCTGCGCGACAGAGGGGTGGGTGATCCGCCAGAGGCCCTGCTTGTCTTGCCGTATCCGAGCGAAGCGCTCATAGGTTCTGAGCGCATAGCCGCCGGTGGCGACGAAGGCGATGACGTCCTGGAAGGTCGCCGCGTCGAGCTCCGCATAGGGCGCCGCCGACCGGACCTCCGCGAACAGGGCGTCCGCGTCGAAGGGCCCGGCACAGGCGGTTCCGAGCACGTGCTGGCAGAGCACGTCGAGGGCGCCCCGCCTGAGCGGTTCGGTATCCTGCGCGCCGCGATCGATCGCCTCCAGCGCCGCCCGGCATTCCAGCACCTCGAAGCGGTTCGCCGGCACGAGGATGGCGCGCGAGGCCTCGTCGAGGCGATGGTTGGCGCGGCCGATGCGCTGCATCAGCCGGCTCGAGCCCTTGGGGGCGCCGATGTTGAGGACGAGATCGACATCGCCCCAGTCGATGCCGAGGTCGAGCGAGGACGTGCAGACCACCGCCCGGAGTCGGCCCGCGGCCATGGCGTCCTCGACCTTGCGCCGCTGGGCGACGTCGAGGGAGCCGTGATGCAGCGCGATGGGCAGGCCGTCGTCGTTGATGGTCCAGAGGAGCTGGAACAGCAGCTCGGCCTGGCTGCGGGTGTTGACGAAGAGCAGCGTCGTGCGATGCGCCTGGATCGCGCGATAGAGCTCGCCAGCGGCATGGCGCGCCGAATGCCCGGCCCAGGGCAGGCGCTCCTCGGTCTCTAGGATGGAAATGTCCGGTTTCGCCCCCGCCTCGGCGACGACGATGGCAGCGGGCTCCGCCTCCCGGTTCTGCGGCGTCAGGAAGCGGGCGAGGTCCGCCGGATCCTTCACGGTGGCCGAGAGGCCGACGGTGACGAGATCAGGCGCCAGCGTGAAGAGCCTTGCGAGACCGAGCGCCAGCAGATCGCCGCGCTTCGAGGTGACGAGAGCATGGAGCTCGTCGAGGACGACCCGGCGCAGCGAACCGAACAGGTAGGGCGCATCGGCGCTCGCCAGCAGCAGCGCCAGCTGTTCCGGCGTGGTCAGAAGGATGTCGGGCGGGTCGGCGCGCTGGCGCTGGCGCCGCGACGTCGGCGTGTCACCGGTGCGCGTCTCGATGCGCAGGCCGAGGCCGATGTCCTCCGCGGGCTTGTAAAGGTTGCGGGCGACATCGACCGCCAGTGCCTTGAGCGGTGAGATGTAGAGCGTGTGAAGCCCGCTTCGGCGCGGCGGCGGCGCGCGTCCGGCCGTGATTGGTTCTCCGGCGGGCTTCGTCCGGTCCTGCCTCTCGGACAGCTCCACCAGCGACGGCAGAAAGCCGGCAAGCGTCTTGCCCGCGCCGGTCGGCGCGACGAGGAGGGCCGAGCGGTCCTGCCGCGCGAGGGCGAGAAGGTCAAACTGATGGGCCCGCGGAGCCCATCCGCGACCGGCGAACCAGGCGCTGAAACGTTCGGGCAGCGCGGAGCTACCGCTCACTGCGTCGCGGGGGCGGGCGGACATGGTCTCAGAACTAAACAAGAACGCGACGCCGCGAAACCGCTTTGTTGGGCACGCGCCCTACCAGAGCTGTTGAGAACGAAACCGTTCATTCACTACTTCCAACGGAACGGACGCCGCTCGTTGCGCCAATTCAGGCCCGCTTAATTGTCGTCAATCTAGAATAGATGTCATTGCATCACATTCCGTAGGGTCAGGCGGGGGTAGGCTGATGATGGGATTTCGCCTGCGGCGCATGCTGTCGTGCCGCAGAGGCAATATTGCTGTGACCTTTGCGATTGCTGCGGTTCCTCTGATGACGGCTGTCGGGGCCGGCGTCGACTACTCGAGGTCGGAGCAACAACGCACCCAGATCCAGGGCACGCTCGACGCCGCGCTTCTGGCCGGTGCGCGGAGCGTCGGATCCGAGATCGCGACGGCCACCACCTTCTTCGCCAAGCAGTCGACCGTCGAGGGCGCTACCACCAGCTTCCAGCTGAGCGGCTCCCAACTGTCGGGGACGGCCACGGCGACGATCAGGACGACTTTTCTCGCCGTCGCCGGTCACAGCACCATCACCGTTACCGCCAGGGGCACCGCGCTTCGCAGCACGACCACGACATCGAGCGGCGCACTGCCCTGCATCTTCGCGCTGGCGACGAACACGTCCCAGGCGCTGCTGATCAATTCAGGCGCCAAGATCAACGCGTCGGACTGCGAGGTTCACGTCCGCTCGACCGCCTCGCCAGCCGCCATCTTCAATGCCGGCACCACGCTCAACCTGAAGACCTTCTGCATTCAGGGCACAAACATCATCAAGAATACGTCCAACAGCCTGCCGATCCAGACGGGCTGCGCCGCGGCGAGCGACCCTTACGCAGGCAAGCTGCCGAAGCCGGCCGTCGGAGCCTGCACCAACACCAAGTCTGTCTATGACCCGCCGCCGTCGGGGGGGTCCCACACCATGGCGGGCGGGTCGGTCTGGTGTGACGTGACGTTCAACGGGTCGCCCCGCATCGTCTTCCAGTCGGGCCTCCACATCATCAAGGGACGGATGATCATCAACGCCAACTCGATCATCGAGGGAACGGGCGTCACCTTCTATTTCCCCGACACCAACTCCGAAATCCGCTTCAATGGCGGCATCACCTCCAAGCTTTCGGCACCGACGACCGGCACCTATGCGAACATCCTCATGTTCGAGCCGAGCTCCAGCACCAGCACGGTGCAGTACGTCTTCAACTCGTCGGTGAGCGAGGAAATCTCGGGCCTGATCTACCTGCCGCGCCGCGACCTAACCTACAACTCGGTGTCGACGGTGAACGGCTCGCGGATCCAGATCGTGTCGAACACCATCATCTTCAACGCGCTGGACTGGCGGCTGTCCACGAACAGCGCCCTGTCGGGATCGACGTCCAGCTCGACCACGGTCCGGCTGGTGCGATAGGCCGGTCGCCTCGCCCGGGCTCCTAACGGCAGGCCCAGGGCAGGAAGGTGCTCGCCATGCCGGCGTTCATCGCCCTGACGGTCATGACATTAGCGAGATCGGTCTCGGCGCCGTCCCGCGGGCAGATGTCGGCGGGCCCGAGGCAACCGCCGGCGATGAAACGGGCGTGCCGCTCGAGGAATTCGCGGCTGAGGCCTTGCGTGCCTCGACGCCTCAGCGCGTCCTCCCATCCCTGACGGTAGCGGTCGCACTTCTGGGCCGCGCGGGCATTCAGGTCCTGCGCCCGTGCTGTGTCGATCGCTGTGGTGGCGGTGAGCACGAGGGCGAGGCAGACGAGGGCCGGCAGGCGGCGGGTCGAGGGAACGCGCATGCCCCTTCCTATGCGCCGGGTGCTGATCGCCGCAAGGCCTAGCCGATCAGCTTCAGCGCCCGGAAGCTCGCGTGGCCGTCGCGTCCGACGATGATGTGGTCGTGCACGACGATTCCCAGTGGCTTGGCGATGTCGACGATCTGCTGCGTCATCAGGATGTCCGGCCGTGACGGCGTCGGGTCGCCCGAAGGGTGATTATGGACGAGGATGACGGCGGTGGCGGAAAGCTCCAGCGCCCGCTTCACCACCTCGCGCGGGTAGACGGGCGTGTGGTCAACCGTCCCCTCGCCCTGCAGTTCATCGGCGACGAGGGCGTTCTTGCGGTCGAGATAGAGCACGCGGAACTGTTCACGCTCGGAAAAGGCCATGGCCGTGCGGCAATAGTCGATCAGCGCCACCCAGCTCGACAGCACCGGGCGCCTGGCGATGGCGGCGCGGCCCATCCTCAGCGCCGCGGCATGGACGAGCTTCAGCTCCGTCGTGACCGTCACCGTCACGCCCTCGACTTCCGACAGGCGCGGCTCGGGGGCGGCGAGCACCTCTGCGAAGGATCCGAAGCGCTTCAGCAGCGCCTTGGCCAGCGGCTTGACGTCGCGGCGGGGGATCGCCCGGAAGAGGACGAGTTCGAGCAGCTCGTAGTCGGCCAGGGCGTCTGCCCCGGCCTCGCGAAAGCGGTTGCGCAGGCGCTCGCGATGGCCATGGAAATGGGGCGCCTCGGAAAATCCGGACAGCTCGGGATCGGGAACCGGTTTGCTCTCGCTCGCCATGGCGCAACTCCACCACCGACGGTAGCCGACGCCGACCCTTGCGAGCCCTCCGGGTGTTACCGGATGCGCGTGCATCGGCCGATCGGCGGAGAGGTCTGAACTTGCTCTCGGCGCGGGGCCGGTAGACTGTCCGCCCGACGAGGAGACCAAGACGATGGCGACGTTCCGGGCTGTGGTGATCACCAAGGGCGACAGCGGCACAAGGGCCGAGCTGACGCAATTCGACGAGGCCGAGCTGATGGACGGCGACGTGACCGTGCGCGTCTCCCATTCGACACTCAACTACAAGGACGGCCTCGCGCTCACGGGCAAGGCTCCCGTCGTCCGGCGCTTTCCGATGATTCCCGGCATCGATCTCGCCGGGACCGTGGAGACCGCTTCCCATCCGGACTTCAAGCCGGGCGACGCCGTGCTTCTCAACGGCTGGGGCACCGGCGAGACCCATCTC
>VFQR01001150.1_pt1 | contig 22087 bp, 21 predicted proteins | sample 3512321 | NCBI WGS metagenome assembly VFQR01 (sample SAMN10412374, study PRJNA504923) | tailings metagenome | isolation source: Relicate 3 Philex TSF1 revegetated site | place: Philippines: Tuba, Benguet | collected 2017-08-29 | reverse complement strand
CTTCAGTGCCACGCGGAAATGTGGAACCTCTCCTAACAGAGGATTGTCCCGAAGCTGAACGCATCCGCAATCGTTACACTGACTCTAATCCCGAATAAACGAGTCATTAGTCGTTGGTCATTAGTCATTAGTCATTAGTCCTTAGTCATTGGTCATTAGTTCAACTGCTAATGACTAATGGCAATCGCAAAAGACAAATGACAACGGATAAATGGCTATTGACTATCATTAAACCGTTCAAAAGCAGGACAGTAACCTTCTAAAGTTACCTTAAAGTTATACAATGGGGAAGCTGGATTCCAACACCGCTGCCCCCTTTGGTGTCGGCAAGTACCACAACAGTCTACATCTGTCCATGTATAGCGATCGCTACTTTGATTGAGCAGTTCTCGCTGAGACAATCCCCTTAATACGAGTTCCTCACCCTGCCAACGAGCCTCGATTAAACCAGTATCGGCAAACTGTTGCCAACGAGGATCGGCTGTGATGGCGTCGGGCAGGGTGATTGTAACTACTGTTCCTAACTCTGTTAGTTCGCCTTCGTAATTCGTCTCTGGCGCTGCCGGTTGCAAAAATGTATCGCCGATAGGCAATTCCACCAAAGTCTCAGCCGCTGGAGAATGGATGTGATAGCGGTTTTGTAACTCTTCTAAGCTTGTGAGGTCAGCTAAGTAGGTAGGGGAACCGTGGACAAAAATCACGTGCTGGGGTCGCAAATTATGAATTAGCTGCGTAGTACCAGGGCCATCACTATGCTGAGCCAGGAGATAGCTTTCGACGGTAGTGGGTGCTAAATATTTTTTGTTAAGTTTTATATCAATTTTTTCTGGTACTAAGATTAGCCAAGGGCCAGTATTAAGTTGGCAGTGTTCGCGTAAATCAGCTGTCGAGTCAGTCAGGACAATACAGGGTGACTTGCCAACAGTGGCGCGTTCTTCTGGCTGCAAACGACGCACTCTGGGACGCACCCGTTCGTCCCAAAACAAAGGTTGATGGCGGGCAAAGTTTTGTACTGATGGGGGGAGGTGGGGCAGCAGTTCTAGGTACGCGTCGCAGCCAGTGGCCACGGCACCATCTACCCAGATATCTAAATCTCGTCCAGTGAAGTGATGATGAGAGCGCAACAGCATTAACAGTTCTTGACCAAGCCCTAAAGCAGGGGTGGGAAGGATTACAGAACAATGTTCAGCGATCGCCCGATTAATTCGCTCTGCTAATTGATTTTCTTGGTTACGACGGTGGGGATGGCGGGATGTGCCATAAGTGCCTTCAATGATCAGCACATCCAAGTCTAAGCCACGTAGTTCATCTAACCGCAAACCTTCTACTAGCCGGGAGTTGGATAAGAAAAAGTCCCCTGTGTAGAGTAGCTTATAAGTACGCTGTTGGGTGGTATAACTGAGGAGAATTGCCACTGCTCCTGGTAGATGCCCTGCGGGAAATAATTCTGCCACCAGACCTTCTTGGAATTCCACAGGCGATCGCAACGGCAAAGCATGACAAAATTCGGCGATTTTCTCTCTTTCTTGGTCTTGCCAATTCAGGGGCAGTAACTTGTTGGTTACTTCACTGCCATAGATGGGTAACTTGGGAAAGGCTTTATGCAGTGCCAGTAAGCCTCTAGCGTGATCTGGGTGGGCGTGACTAATTAAAACTAAATCTGCTGGTAAGGACGGGCTGGCTTGGCGTACCGACTTGTTAAGCCCCCTCGCCAATGATGATATATCCTCCAAACCACAGTCCAAAAGAATGCGGTGTGGCCCCATCTTCACTAACAAACACACGCCCTCATCGTGATGTTGAACACTATAGGGCAAACATTCTAATTCACTACCCGCTTCATCAGCATCTACGCGAGAGGATGCCGACAGATTATCCCTCATGCTCTCCTCCCCTCAAACCTCATCGTCATGGACATATCCCAAAACCCAAAAATTGCATAAATTTTGGTTTTGTGACTTAGGGGTAAGTTTTATCATGCGCCCCTACACCCTGAGAATACGGATTTTTAGTTGGGGAGGACGCCTCTACCGAACCCGCATGAGTCCGGAAAAGTTGGATAACGAGAGAGCTATCAAACTACTAGCTCAAGGAGCCTTGCCTCTTGCCTGTTTTCCCTGTGAAAGTTATGAGCGCTCTTAGCCAACTTACCCTGCGGAAAGTTGCCCCAGCGTCTACAAGTTTCTCTTAATGCGCCGAACCATTGCCGTGATAATTATCTGAGTCATAGAACCCGTTTTTCGTGCCAAAAAATAGACACGAAAGCGTAAATATAACTGTTAAACCAGCTAGAACCAGCTTGACATCCATTTGTTTGCTGTCCTTTATTGAAGACTTTCCTATATTAATTTAGTGCTTCCACAATCAAATGGAATCACTAGAAAATCTTTACTATGCATATATGGATTGGGCAATAAGTAAAATTACCGCAATCAGTTCAGATTGTAGAACTTTTCGGTTAACCTGTCTATCCTTTAGACATGAACTTACAGTCGGTCAATCAATTTTGGATTTTAGAGAAAGCGATAGTGTAGCGGTAGCGACGCAGGAGCGTCTTTTAGATTTGTTCGGTCCACTCTTGGGTTACAGCTTGGGGATTTTAGATTTGCTGTCTACGTAGCGGTAGCGACGCAGGAGCGTCTTTTAGATTTGTTCAGCCCACTTTCTTGCGGGGCTTGTACCAAAGAAATAATCCAAAATCCCAAATTTAAAATCTAAAATTGGCACGGTCAATGGAAAAAGGACAAGCTTAGCTCAATTTGGCTTAGATGACTGGCATATTGTTCGCATTGATTCCCGTATTGCGCCAAAATCAATTAACACTGGTTTTTAATTGCGATCGCGCACAATGATGTTATCTGTTTTAATATCACTGTGAATAATCTACTTTGATTTAAATATTGAATGATATACATATTTTTTATACAAATAATTAACTTTAGTCAAATATTTTGAAACAAACTGTAAGTTTATGAATGCTGGCAAAAATGGTACAAATGTAAATTCTTATTTAAAACTAGAAAATAAAGGGATAATTTTATACTTTGAACTCAAGGAACAACAACATATTTTGGGGCGCGATCGCACTTTTGCCGATCTAGTTGTCCCCATAGATTGGCAACTTGTGGGAAGATATCAAGCTCTCTTACGCAAAGATGGCCAAGACTATCGCATTTATGATGGAAATGGCGACAAACCCAGTACCAATGGGCTTTATATCAATCACATCCGGATAACTCCAGAATCTGGCTATAGCCTCAAAAATGGCACAGAAATTCGCATCGGTCAGAACTCTCAAGACCAGATAGTACTGACATACTATAATCAGACCCAACCCTCAGCTAACAATACACAACAATTACAAAGGGTTTCTCTGAAAAATCGGTCGGTTTTACTAGGTCGTGATGTCAACGCTACTTTACCTTTAGAAGCCCCTACCGTTTCTCGCCGCCACGCGACAATTGATACTGACGCCCAAGGGCGTTATATTCTCCGTGACTATAGTACCAATGGTGTTTTTATAAATGGGCAAAAAGTTAATACCACTGCTGTATTGTCACCAGGAGCAACAATTCGCATTGGACCATTTGCATTGGTGCTGCGGGGCGATGAGTTACAAATACTCGATCGCGGAAATCAAATTCGCTTGGATGCTTGTAATTTAGTCATCCAAGATCGAGACAAGCGGCGATTAGATGATATTTCTATACCGATTGAGCCCGGACAGTTTGTCGCCTTGGTGGGAGGAAGTGGTGCTGGTAAGTCAACTTTGATGCGGACACTATTAGGAGTTGAGCAAACAACCCAAGGTGTAGTCTATTTAAATGGTGAAAATTTGCGAAACAATTTCAACATGTATCGCACGCACATTGGTTATGTACCCCAAGACGATATTATTCACCAAGAACTCACCGTATCTGAAGTTCTCACCTACGCTGCGAAGCTGCGATTACCCCCTGATATTGATGTGAATCAGGTGGTGGAAAAGACTTTACAAGATGTAGAAATGTCCCATCGTCGGGATGCTAAGGTGTCCCAACTGAGTGGAGGACAGCGGAAGCGGGTAAGCATTGGGGTGGAATTACTAGCCGATCCGAAATTATTTTTCTTAGATGAACCAACTTCTGGACTCGATCCAGGATTGGATAAAAAGATGATGCAGCTGTTACGGAAATTAGCCGATCAGGGACGGACGGTTATTTTGGTGACTCATGCAACAACGAATATTAAATTGTGCGATCGCGTTGTCTTTCTCGGTCGAGGAGGAAGGCTATGTTATTTTGGCCCGCCTGATGAATGTTTACAGTTTTTTGGTGTCAAAGATGACTTTGCCGATATTTATAATCAGCTAGAAAAACCAGAAAACATCATCGACCAAGCCAACAAATTTCGGCAATCAGATGATTATCGACACTATATTGATAATCATCTCAATTCTGGAACCCAATTACGAGAGTCAAATATTGTCAATAATCACAGTCATGGTATTTCTTTTTGGGAACAGTTTAATATTTTAGCCCAACGTTACTTTCAAATTCTCAAGCGCGATCGCGTAAACCTGGGTTTAGCACTTTTAACAGCACCTATTAGTATTAGTTTAATGACATTCGCTATCCAAAATCAAGATCCTTTAGTATTAGGAGAACAACCCGATCCGCCTCTTGCACCTTTAGCTTTGCGTGTGTTACTCGTCTTTACTTGTGCTGCGTTATGGGTGGGGCTTTCTAGCTCCCTACAAGAAATTGTCAAAGAGTCACCGATTTACCTAAGAGAACGGTTAGTAAATTTGGGTTTATTTGCTTATCTGAGTTCCAAAGTTGCAATTCTTTCAATTTTAGCAGGATTACAAACTCTGTTAATGACAGTGGTGATTTTCCTCTTATTTAAATCCCCACAACCAGAATTAATTTCTTGGCAATGGGGATTAAGTATTACTACATTTTTAACACTTTTAACTAGTATTAGTCTAGGTTTATTTGTTTCAGCATTTGTCAAAAATACTAGTCAAGCCAATAGTGCTTTACCTTTGTTGTTACTTCCTCAGTTTATCTTTTCTGGCGTTTTGTTCAAATTAGAAGGTGTTGCCAGTAAAGTTTCTTGGTTAATGCTGAGTCGTTGGTCAGTAGGTGCTTACGGTACTTTAGTTAATCTTAACCAACTGGTTCCCGAACCGATTAAATTACCTGATGGCAGTATACTCCCACAACCATTTGAACCAACACCTATTTACGAAGCAACATGGTCTAATTTGAGTTTAAATTGGAGTATTTTATGTTTACATGCACTGATTTATTGGACTATGACGTTTTATTTGCAAAAGCGAAAAGAGATTTTTTGAAGAAGAATTCATGAGTCAGAATAAAAATGTGCTGGCTAATCCAATTCATACTCTCACTACACTGATTCAGATTCTTTTCAGTATAAAAAGCTGCGTCCATTACATATACTTCGGGTTGTTCTCCAAGCCATTGAGACTGAAATTCTCTAATCATTTTTGGAAAAGCATTCTGGTCTAATTCATTCCCATCTCCAACTTGCATAAATAATGGAATTCCTTCTTCTCCAGTGGTTAATAAACTTAATGTAAATTGTTTTAAGTCTGATCTATGGTCGCGAGAGTAACCATGATTAATGTTTATTGCTACTGTTTCTGATTCTTCTAACAAGACTATCTCTTCAGCACAACTCTCTTCTACTTCTTCTGAAGAGAGATATTTTCCATGAACTGACTTTCTCTTGTGCATGAGTCCCTAATTCTTGATCTATGATCTCCACAATCCCTATTTCATCTATAATTCCAGCGATTATCCCTAAATGATCAATATCTTTAACATTTACTCATTCCGGGTAGCATATACTACTTGAAGGCATTCTTCAAAATCGTCACCTTCCCAAGTGCCAGCATGTCGAAGGATGGAACGCCCGGAAGCACGACGGTATGTAAGTTGCTCTTTATCTTTATCACTAAAAGTTTCTCTAGAATCGCTTAAAGGGATAGGTTCAAGCTTACCTGCTTCCAGCTCCTTTTTTTTATAGTTAACCTTAATAGAACGTATCAAATCGAGTGCTTCTGTTAGCAACTCCGGCGGTAAATTTTCTATTTCTTGGATTAATAATTCTTTGTTAGTCATCTCTCACCTCTAATCATTCATTTTTTATTGTATGGGGAACTCCGCTATGGCTTAGTCAATTTTGAGATGTTAATTCTTTTAATAAGAATGATAATCAAAAAGTAGCGAGAGACAATAAATAATCACATACCAACCCTCTTTTCCATCTGCGATTATCATTTTTGTCAAAAATATTTTGAGTATTTTAACTGATTGACAAAACGCACTTTATATTAAATTATCACGAATGCCACTCGCAATCCACACTCCTCAAAAACCCTTTGCTTTGATCCCTAAGATTAGAGTAAAGTAAACAAGTGTAAAGAAGTATGATTTTTCAGTACTCTTTTAAAACAACTTGTTCACTTTTACCTTTGATATTTCTATAAAAACGTTCATGCAGTCTTGTTTTTGGCGACGAATCCTGGTATCCATTGCAGTATTTTTCCTGGCTGGGTCAATTTGGGTGATGCATTCTCCCCCAGCAATGGCTTATGACAATCCTGACTTACTCCCAAAGACCTTCACCCCAGTTGTAGACTTAGCTAAATCTCTTCCTGAACTGCAAGAAGAAAAACTTGTCAAAGATTTAGAGGAGTTTGAAGCCGATACAGGCTGGAAATTACGAGTATTGACTCAGTATGACCGCACCCCAGGTCGGGCAGTGATCAATTATTGGGGTTTGGATGATAAAAGTATTTTGCTAGTTGCTGACTCTCGCGGTGGTAATATCCTCAGCTTTAGTGTCGGCGATGCCGTTTATGAACTTTTACCCCGGACTTTCTGGATAGAACTGCAAACCAGATTCGGTAATTTGTACTTTGTACGCGAACAAGGCGAAGACCAAGCCATTCTCCAAGCCTTAGAATCTGTTAAAGGCTGTTTACTCAAAGGTGGTTGCAATGTCGTCCCCGGACTCCCACGAGAACAGTGGATTCTCACCTTGATTACTTCAGTTATTGGTGGGATAATTTGCGGATTTGCAGCTCAACCTCGTGAACAAGGACAAGTTTTTGCTTGGCAATGGGCTTTAATTTTCTCTCCTTTGTGGGGAATCTTGTTTATTGCCTTTGGCATCGGCCCAGTAGTAACACGCACAAGCGACTGGCTACCTTTAGTTCGTAATATTTCTGGGTTTATCATCGGCGTTTTAGTTGCTTATCTATCCCCTGTTTTCAGCCGCCCTTCTTCAACTAACGAGTGAAGAGTGGTGAGTTATGAGTTAGGAGTGAAGAGTGGTGAGTGGTGAGTTAGGAGTTATGAGTGGTGAGTTTTAACTCCAAACTCTTAACTCCAAACTCCAAACTCCAAACTCCAAACTCCAAACTCCAAACTCCAAACTCCAAACTCTCCGAAACTGATAAGCTGAAAGCTAAATATTTGAGAAGCTCAAAAAAAATGGAATGGCACGTAACTGATGCTCAAAGTTTAGCAATCATTGATAGTGAAATTGGCGATCATGTCTTTTCACCGGCAGAGTATGAGATTGTGCGTCGGGTAATCTACGCCACGGCTGACTTTGAGTATAAGTCTTTGATTCGCTTTTCTGAGCGTGCCTTGCAAGCTGGAGCAGCAGCTTTAGCTGCGCGTACCACGATTGTGGTAGATGTACCGATGGTACAAGTCGGTATTGCCTACGACATCCAAAATACTTTTTCTAATCCAGTGTATTGCAGTATGGAAGCTTTAACACGCCCCCAAAAAGAAAAAACGCGGGCTGCATGGGGGATAGAAACCCTCGCAAAGCGTTATCCAGAAGGTATTTTTGTGGTGGGTCAAGCACAAACAGCACTAACAGCATTGGTAGATTTAATTGAAGCTGAGGAAATTAGACCCGCTTTAATAATTGCGACTCCGGTGGGATTCGGAAATTTCGATCAAGCTAAGGCGCGTTTACAAGACTCTCTAGTTCCTCACATTACAATAGAAAATCGTAAAGGTAATGCAGTTGTAGCAGCTGCGATCGTTGACGGATTGGTAGACTTGGCTTGGCAAGCCTATGGGCAAGATAGAAATCGGGGAAGCTAGGAAAGTCGGCTCTGTGTTATCCTGTATCCAAAAGAGTATTCATAATTAGTGAATATCCTGATATTTTTATTGAAGACTACCTAGTAAGGAGCCTAATATTGTGGTAACTGAAGGTTTGAGTTTCAGCGCGTATATTGCAATCCCCATAGTTTTAAGTCTTTTGCTTGGGGGAGACAACATAAAAGTATCCGTAGTTAAAAATGTTAGTCAGGAATCTATCGAACAACAAGCCGACGCTCCCACTCCCCAGTTAATCAGCACTAAAACAGCCGGAAAAACATACTACGTTAGTGGTACCGGGAACGATAAAAATAATGGACTTGCTACCTCATCGCCTTTTAGGACTATTCAAAAGGCCGCAAATCTGACTAAGCCGGGAGACACCGTACTAATTATGAACGGAGTCTATACAAATGCAAGTTCAAAAGGAGAAGTAGTATCAATTACTCGCTCTGGAACTGCAAATGCATGGATTAGGTTTAAAGCATATCCTGGACATTCACCAAAACTTCGGCACAATGGATGGCATGGAGTTTTGATTCAGAATGGAGCTTCATATATTGAAGTAAACGGGCTTGAGGTGATAGGGAACAATGCCAATGTAACTCTTGATTATGCCATGAGCGAGAAGAGTAATAGATCAAACCCACTCACAAATGGCAACTGCATTAGTGTAGATGGACGAAAAAAAGGCCATCCTCACCATATACGTATTGTTAACAACAAGGCACATAATTGTGGTGGTGGAGGCATTATAGTAATTGAATCGGACTATGTAACTATAGATAATAACGTAGTGTTCGATAATGCCTGGTACGGGATCTATGCAGGCAGTGGGATTTCAATGCTGCGTAATTGGAGCTTTGATAATTACCAGGGATATAAAATGTTCGTAACCAATAACAAGGTCTACAACAATCGACAGTATGTTCCTTGGATTAATACCGGAACTATCACCGATGGTAATGGCATTATTCTTGATAGTACAGGCCCAGAGAAAAACTCAAAATTGGGTGCGTATAAAGGACGTACCTTAGTTAAAAACAATCTGACATTTCATAACGGTGGTTCAGGTATTCATGCATTTTATAGCGCTAATGTTGATATTGTTAATAACACAGCTTTTTTAAATAATCAGAGTCCAGAGCTTAAACTAGGACAAATATTTACTCAGATGTCGTCTAATGTGAAAATTTTAAATAATATTCTCTATGCTTTCCCTGGTAAAACTGTTAACAGTAACAGTAAAAGTAAAAACGTTGTTTTTGATTACAATATATACCTCAATACTTCCTCTATAAGTGTTAAGGGAACTCATGATATTGTTGCAAATCCAGACTTTATCAGGTCACATTCTGCTTTGAAAAAAATAGCTGGTGATTGGCAATCACAATTATCTAAACAAAGCCGAACTGCGCCAACTTCTATCAAGCTTGATTCAGCAAATCTTGTTTGCGAACCAGTGACTTATAGCCTCAAAGGAAAACTCATCAAGGTGGGATGTTCGCGTTAATAATGGCAAGAAATATCACGTGGCTCAAATTATCCTCAATCGCTTGAAGAATTGCGATCGCCTTTTGTTCAACTGATATGATATCCGCCAAATCACCCATAATAAATAGTTTGTAGTGAGGACTGAAGTCCTCACTACGAGCAAACGTTTTTATTCAGTTTGATTAACCAGACATGATATGAAAAAGGACAAATAATATCATGTCCGGTTGAAGACTTATTGTTTAGACTGACACGGGGACGCGGAGAGTTTTTTTTGATAAGTGATTAAGCGGACATGATATAACATCAAAATTATGACTGAATAACTGTATTTGACGAATTACGGGTTAACAGACCATCTTCCATTTCTACGATGCGATCGGCGATGTCTAAAATGCGGTTGTCATGGGTGACTAACAAGATAGTAGTACCCTGATTTTTAGCTAGACTCTGCATGATTTCTACGACATCGCGTCCTGATTGTTTGTCTAATGCGGCTGTTGGTTCGTCTGCTAGCACTAGGGGAGGACGATTTACTAGGGCGCGGGCGATGGCAATTCTTTGTTTTTGACCACCAGAAAGATTGTCTGGGTAATAATTAATTCTTTCTTCTAAACCAACAGCCCGCAGCATCATTTCTGATTTAGCTACTGCTTCTGCTTGAGAAATGCGATCGTTTAATTCTACTGCCATTTGTACGTTTTGTTTGGCGGTCAAAAATCCCAGCAAATTGTGAGCTTGGAAAATATAACCAATGTTACGCCGCATCTGTACCAGTTTGTTTTGGCTGACACCAAATACTTCTTCGCCTAAAAATTTCAAACTGCCCTCTTGTACAGACCTCAAACCACCAATCAAGCTCAGTAATGTTGTTTTTCCCGAACCTGATGGCCCGGTCATAATCACAATTTCACCAGCATAAATATCTAGGTTGATGTCAAATAATATTTGTTTTTTCAGTGCGCCTTTACCATAGTAATGATTCAGATTTTTAATGGTAATTACGGGTTCTTCTTTCTTCATAAATTTATTAGTTATGAGTTAGCGTTTCCGAAACCTAGCTGTATTGATTAGCCAAAAATAGAATCACTTAATTATTAATCCTAGCTCAAACATTCAAGTGAATAATTAATAATTAATATTCAATTAACAAAACACATTTTACCAATTGAATTTTTTATTCTTCAAAATATATCTGCTGGATCGGCAGAGCGCAATTTTCGGACTGCGATCGCACCGGAAACAAAGCACATGATGATAGTTAAAATTAACACGGTTGTGGCGCGTTCAAAACTCATAAATACTGGTAAAAGCGTTGCCGTTCTTGCACTGTCATACATAAATAAAGCAAAAATTATTCCGGGTAAATATCCTAAAACTGCTAGCAGAAAAGCCTCTTGTAAAATAACTTTCAATAAATAGTTATGTGTATAGCCTATGGCTTTGAGAGTAGCATATTCAGCTAAGTGATCTGAAACTTCTGTGTAAAGAATTTGGTAAACAATTACAGTTCCGACAATAAAACCCATGATAGTTCCCAGGGTAAAAATAAATCCGATCGCTGTGCTACTTGCCCAATAATTTCGCTCAAAATCAATAAATTCTTGTTTAGTTAAAACATTTATCTCGTTAGGTAAATACTTCTTTAAATCCTGGGCAACTGCATCAACGTTCGCACCGGGTTTCAATTTAATTAATCCAATATCAATTAATCCTTTCTGGCGAGTGTTGAATATCCGCAGGAAGTTAACATCACTAGTAATTAAGTTACCATCCGCGCCAAATGATGCACCTAATGTAAATAGTCCCACTACTTTCGTTCGCCGCCTGCGGACTTCTGCTGTTACAGTCTTTCCTTGGTCATAATCAGTAGCAATTGGCCCATATTCAACGCGAGAAGAACGGTCAAATAAAACTACATCTGGTAGTTTGAGTTTTTCTAAATTTTCTTGTACTCCAGGCAAATTAAACAAGTTAGTTTCTGGATTCATGCCAAATATCAGGATGCTTCGAGGGCGACCTGTTACAGGATTTTTCCAGGTTGTGTAATCTAAATATATGGGATGTACTGATTCTACTGTTGGTAACTCTAAAGCTTTATATAATCGCCGTTGAGAAAAACTTCTCATAGCCAAAACAGCACTAGATTGACTGTTAATTAAAACAATATCGCCCTGCAAACTGCTATGGAATCGAACGTTACTATAATACAACGCATCCCGAAATCCGAGTTGCATAAACATCAAAATATCAGCAAAAGCAATTCCAGCCAGAGCCACAGCTAGGCGAGTTCTTTCTCTTGTTAGTTGTAGCCATGACAAAGGGATTTTTTTACTCATTATTCAAGATTGATTTTTGAAGACTTAATTATTAATTTCCACAAGAACTTTCGCATAAGTTAAACCAGAAACTTGCAGACTATCTTCTGGAGACAGAGCAATTTTTACTTCTATGACTCTGGCATCTACATCTGCTGCTGGATCTGTATTTAATACATCTTTTTTGCCAATTTTTCTGCCAATTTCAGTGACAATTCCTTTAAATTCGCCACTAAATGCTCCATTATCGCTGGTGATAGTCGCATTTTGACCGAGACGCACTTTGCTAATACTATCTTCGGGGACTTCAGCAACTACAAACATCTGACTAGTTTGCCCAATTTCAGCAATGCCATTTGCACCTATGGCTTCACCTGACTTGGTGTAAACCTTTAAAATTTCTCCAGCAATTGGGGCTTGAACATAGCTCAATTTTAATTCTGCTTCGGCTTTTCTGACATTGGCGATCGCATTACTAACTTGGGCTAGGGCTACTTGTATATCACTAGGACTAACGTCCAAAAGCCTACTCAATCTGGCTTTTTCTTCATCAATTTGTCTTTGCAAAGTTGCTACAGTTTTGTCACGGTTAACTTTGGCTTCAATCAGCTGCTGTTGCAAAGTTGCTAAATTTTGTATTTGATTAGCTCTCGCCTCGGCAAGTTGCTGTCGGAGAGTTGCCAATGTCTGCCTCAAAGTAGCTTGACCTTCAGCAACCTGCTGATTAGCAGTAACCGCACTTAAGCGTCTTCTATCGCGTTCCTGTTGAGAAATCGCACCTTCTCGGTATAAAAACTCATAGCGCCCAGCATCGACTTGAGCATTGCGCTGTTCGGCTTGGATACGTACCAGGGTTGCTCTGAGAGCCTCTCTTTGGCCGCTGAGTTCAGCTTCTAGGCGATTCACCGTTGCTTGTTGGACAAGTTTTTCTCCACTTAACTGAGCTGCAATCCGAGCAATTGTCGCTTGCTGAGCATTCTTTTCCCCAATCAACTGCGCTTGTAGGCGAGCAATAACCGATCTTTGGGCTTGGATATCTCTTGGAGAACCAGCTCTGACTTGGGCTAAATTCGCACGCGCTTCTTGGACTTTAGCTTTTGCCTCTTCTAGTGCAGCTATTTGGGTGTCGCGGTTATCCAAAATTGCCACAATTTGGCCTTGTCTGACCTTTTCACCCTCTTTCACCAGAAGTTGCTGAATTCGTGAGGATGGTGCTAATCCTGACGATGGCGCAGACAATTTAATAACTTCGCCTCGCGGTTCCAAACGCCCTACAGCACTAACGCTATTGGTAGATGGCATTACTGGTGCGGATACAGTTAGTTTTTTGAGCTGCTCAATTTTTGCTGTACCTAGTATCCCAGCAGCAATTACTACTGGCACAGCCACAGCGATACCCCACCAAATTTTAGGTTGTTCGGGATTAAATGTCTGCTCAGTTGGCTTTGGCTTCTCAGTCACCCTTGACATAGTTGTTGCCCGTTTATCTGAATTGTGCTGATGCAAGTAAAGAAGGGTTTTTAATCTTAGAATTCAGAATTCAGAATTCAGCAATTTTTTAGTGGGGCATATCAGATATAGAGACACGAGATATCGCGTCTCTATTGAAAATCCAAAACTGCTATGATGCGGTACTCTACTAGTAGATTCACTACCGCAAAAATAATGTTATTAGCATCAACTAATTAGTGAATGCTAGTAGGTGTTTACTGATAAGATAATTCTCAAATTCAGAAACAAAGCCAGAGAAGCTCTGTCTTTCGACAGAAGTTCAGAATAGTAAAAAAAATCAATCGTTGTATACCTACTTGATTGTGTGCAAATTATCAAGCTTAGATATCCAAGCATTATTGATTCTTTATTCTGAATTCTGACTTCTGAATTCTGAATTCTGACTTCTGAATTCTTATGCTTAATTAGCGGAGGCTAAATTTATTCACAAAATTGAAAAACAAGATCAAAAATCATTCATTTCAAAGACCTGATACCAATTCTCAAAAATTTTGCTACACATTATTCTTTGCGTCACTGTGTCACTGTGTCCCCGCATCATCATCTGTAACCTAGTTAAAGCTAATTGGTCTTATTTTGGGACTCCATCAAACTCTCGTTGAATGAATTCTACATTTATCAGTTAAGGGAAAACGTAACCGAGCCTACAGATGGGGGAATTGGGGCATGGGGCATGGGGCAAACAGGAAGTGCTGAGTTAGGAGTTAGGAGTTATTCTCCCCCTGCTCCCCCCACTCCCTCATCTCCCTCATCTCCCGCGTCCCCGCGTCCCCGCGTCCTCTACCCCTTGGGGTGATTGGAGATTTTTTATTTGGAAATCTCCTGTGGGAGGTCGAATAGAACTGTGGTCATGTAATGTTCTGCCCAAGCAGAACCGAAGGCTTTTTCTAGTACGCGGCGGGTTTTGTCGTTTTGCTGCTGTTTAGTGCAGTAGTTGTGTTGTCCAGCGAGATTTTGTGTGACTTGTTCGAGTGGAACTGGACTAGAGGCGATCGCTTGGGTACAATGAATTTCTAAAAAGTCTCGCACGCGAGACAGAAACATTGTTTCTTCTTCTGGGGAACTAGGGCGCACAAAGATGCAATAATCTGAAAAAATATTTCCCCATTCAGGTAACTCGCGCGGCTGGGAAAAGTTCAGCACTGTTAACTGTGTGAGTTCAGCAGTATAAGATTCCGGTAAGGTACGTTCTAAGTGTATGGGAGAAAGGTCTGCGATCGCCGCGCTAATTTGACCTCTACCCCCCACTAAATCACAACCAAACATCGGCAGGTTGTATTCTGGACGGGGAAACATGACGCAATGCAAAATATCGAGCATATTTCCGATTTTTGCCAGTTCTAAGTGCATTTTCCGAAACTGAGGCGTTTGATAGCAACGGTTTTCAATGGTCAATTTTTCCCCTTCTAGTCTACCTTCCACATAGCCCAACTCAGCTGGCAAATGGTAGGGCGATAGATCCAGATGCTGATGCCAAGCTGCCTCAATGCAATCAGCTAGCTGACGAATTAGGGGATGTTGTTGCTCACGCAGCGAGGGCATAGAAGTAAATGACATATTCTAGTTGGGAGAATTGCGATCTAGTAGCCAGTCTACAACTTGCCGTGCCTCACAGTTATAGCTTGCAATATTAAGCAAAGACTTACAGCAGCCAACGTAAAGTTATAAGACAGTTGCTTTTCACAAGTATTGTTTATTTTGTAGTCTAAGTTACAGAAATAATTTTGTATTAGCCCATTAGTCAAGGCTAAGGCGAAGAGATGAAACTAGATTCTCATAGACCAGATTTTGCTGTCCAAGCAAGAAGACCCAATCTGGAAAGTTTACAGCACTTAAAAGTTTCTAGTTGGGTGAAGCTTTTGGAACTTCCCAACCCTATGAGTTTTGACGAAGCACTTTTATTGTGTCCTGTTTCCCAAGATGAATGGCTAGCTTGGATTCCAGATCATGGAGAGGCGATACTGAATATCAGCCAATTACGTGTTGTCGCAAAAACCGTATGAACCATTTCCTGGATCAGAAACTCTCCAAACGCTTCCGCACCTTCGATGACGATCGCAACGGCTTTATTGAGCAAAGCGACTTCGAGATGTCAGTTGCACGTCTGGCTGAAGAATTCGGTCATGAACCTCAATCTCCAGCCCGACAACGGCTGCTTGAGGTCTGCTTAGGCTTGTGGGATCACTTGTTGCAAGTTGCCGACACAAACACCGATGGGCGCATCAGCGAGGCAGAGTACAAAGCAGCATTCGCGTTGGGACTGCTAGAAACCACTGAAGCGTTTGACGAGGGTTACATGCCTTTTCTTTCCGCCATTATGGATATTGTTGACCAGGATCGGGACGGCAAGCTTACCGTCGCTGATGAGATCCGCTGGACTGGGGCTATGATGCACCTATCCGAGCAAGATGCCCGCGAGGTATTCCGTCGCCTTGACCAGGATGCGGATGGCTTCATCACCACCCGTGACCTACTCGAAGCCATCCGCAGCTATTACTTTGACGACTCGCTTGATTCTCCGGGCTACTGGCTGCTCGGTCCCCTCGATTCCTGATCGTTTCCTATGCAAGCCAGGTGCAGCAGGGTGAACAAACATTTGTTCACCCTGACTTAATAGCTTAGGATCAATCTCAAATCTCGAATCCAAAATTCATTGATTATTGCCAAAAATCCGTAACATCGTATCCCAGTTCTGCTAACATCTGCCGCAGCAAGGGTAAACTCAGTCCAATTACATTGCTGTGACAGCCTTCAATTTTTTCGACGAATAAGCTACCAAAACCTTCAAGGGCAAAGGCTCCAGCACACTTGAGGGGTTCACCTGTGGCCACATAAGCTTCAATTGCCTTGTTGCTCATAGGAGCAAAGTAAACTCTTGTAACTTGAAACTTGACTAAAGTGCGGTTTTGGTCGAGGTCAATCAAGGCATGGCCTGTGTATAAGTCACCAAAGCTACCCTGCATTATCTCCCAACGAGCGATCGCTTCACTAGCGTCTACTGGTTTGCCATGAATCTGATTATTGACAGACAAAACTGAATCACAACCCATAATTAAAGCTGACTCAAACTGTGGCGCTACGGTTTGGGCTTTGTACTGGGCAAGAGTTTTGACCAATTGTTCCGGTTCGCTTAATTCGATTTGCGACTCATCAAAGTCACTCGCTTGAACTATCGGTTCAATACCAACAGTTTGCAGCAAGCGCCGTCGCGCTGGGGAAGCTGAGGCTAGTACAAAAGGTGGAATGACCATAGAGAAGCGGGGGATAAGGGAGATGAGGGAGACACGGGGACGCTCTGACGCGGGGAATAACCAATGCCCCATGCGCCATGCCGAATTATTAATAAACAGAAAAAGAATTTACAACCTCATCAATGGTTTGTTTAACTTTTGGCCAGCGTTTTTCAGAAATTGAGGCGTTGAGGGTAAAAAGTTTACCACGACTAACAGCGACGCTGGCGATGTTGTGTCGTTGCTGTTGATTGGGGAGTTTAACTTCATACTCTAAGAGGTAGTATGTTTTACCATCTACTTCTCGCTCGGCAGCATTAATTAATTCGGCTGAACGACCAGAATCAGCAGGCGCTAGAGCTGCTTTTCCCAATTTATATCCTACTTCTGTTGGAGTTCCCAGTTCTGCTAAAGTTTTATTTTCTGGAACTGGGCTAATCACTACAGAAACATTTTCGGATACCTCAATTAAGTCGTGAAAAACCACATCTGGGCCGTTGGCAACTTTAACTTGCAGCCAGCCATTAGGATATAAAAACTGATAGCCATCATTGGTGTCTACAAAGCTTTTGAGTCCAGCTGCAACTGCTACACCAGAATTACTCAGGCTAAAGCTCAACACCAATAGCAAAATTAATACAATTCGTTTCCACATTTATACAGGTTCCTTTGGGCTGGAGGCAATACAAGACTTGCATCATTTCTCGTTTTTATTTTCCCACCAAGCGGTACGCTTCGGATGAACCATAGATTGATGAGGGCTAATCAAAAACACAAAAAACCCCGACTTGATAGCCGAGGTAAATGGGAGAAGTCCAAATGTCGATGAAATATACCGATACCGAAGTCTATTTTTTAGTTAACTTCCAAGGCAGCCAAAACTAGAAGGGTTAGTACAAGGTGCAACTTTAACTAGCTGGCTTGCTTTGCTGCTTTGTTAACCTATGTAAATAAATTTAACAAATTTTATTACAATTAGTCAACTAGACTTGACAAAAAAAGGTTAATAGATTTCATAAGAGCTACTTATCAGAACAGTGTTGATGAAAAAGGGACTGGGCACTGGTATTTTTACAGCGCAAAAGTCTTTACAATGCCTTTGGTGACTCAAAAAGTATTTTTCAACGTATGACGAATCAATCTCCTATCCCGGTTATTGTCAATGGTGCTGCTGGTAAAATGGGTCGTGAAGTAGTTAAGGCGGTGGCGCAGGCAGCTGATTTGAATTTAGTTGGTGCAATTGACAGCAGTCCGGAACATCAAGATAAAGATGCTGGAGAACTGGCGGGTTTAAGTGAACCTTTGGAAGTGCCAATTACCAATCAATTAGAACCGATGTTGGGTTATGTGGCTGGGGAAAGACAAGGACCGCCAGGGGTGATGGTAGACTTTACCCATCCCGATTCAGTTTATGACAATATTCGCAGTGCGATCGCCTATGGTATTCGTCCTGTAGTTGGCACCACTGGATTAAGTCCAGAACAAATTCAAGATTTAGCCGACTTTGCCGAGAAAGCTAGTACTGGTTGTCTAATTATTCCTAACTTTTCCATTGGCATGGTGCTGCTGCAACAAGCCGCAGTCGTCGCCTCTCAATATTTTGACCATGTAGAAATTATTGAACTACATCACAATCAAAAAGCTGATGCTCCCAGCGGTACTGCGATTCAGACCGCGCAGTTACTAGCAGAATTAGGTAAACCTTTTAACCCTCCCTTAGTGGAAGAAACTGAAAAATTACCAGGAGCTAGGGGAAGTCAAGCAGAGGAAGGCATTAGAATTCATAGTGTGCGGTTGCCGGGATTAGTTGCCCATCAAGAAGTTATTTTTGGCGCACCGGGACAGATTTATACTTTACGACATGATACGAGCGATCGCGCTTGCTATATGCCAGGAGTGTTATTAGCCATTCGCAAAGTCTTAGAGCTAAAGTCGTTAATATATGGATTAGAAAAAATACTTTAAAGAGAATTCTGAATTCTGAAGTCAGACGACGCCTTTATTCTTTCTTATTAAACTCATTACTCAGTACTCAGCACTCATGTTAGTACCACTGACTCGCCAGAAATTTGAACAAATTGTGCCTTTAATTGCCACTGGTCTTCAGTATAAGTACTACTGGGGAAAGTTTGCAAATTTTTTGCAACGCCTGTTAATTTCTGTAGTTGCCATAGTCGTAATTCTGCTTTTAAAAGCCTTTTTCAGTCTAGAGTTTGGCCCCATAATATTTGTGGTGGGAGTAATTAGCGCTTTTTTTTGGCTATGGTATCCAGTATTTCAAGCGAGTATGCGGAATATACAGTGCCGTCGTTACAAATACAGTGGCTTTTTTCGCGGTCGAGTCCTGGATTGGTGGATTACAGACCAATTAGTTGGGAAACAGGAAACCGTCAATAGTAAAGGTGAATTGGTAATTGTAGAAAACAGAGAAAAACGGATTAATTTAGAAGTGGGTGATGACACAGGATTTAGCATTGAATTTGACGCACCGCTACGTCCTAGCTATAAAGCCATCGCCCGCGGTCAAATTGCCGAAATGGTAGTGATGTCAAATCGCCCAGATTTAAGCAGCATTGAAGAATTCACCGATATATACATTCCCAGTCGTGAGTTGTGGGTGAGCGATTATCCTTACCTGCGGCGCGATTTCTTTAATGAAGTCGGCCGTCGCTTGCGTGAAGATCGACAGGAAAGAAGGTCGCGTCGGCCTCGGCGTAGAGTAGAGGAGTGATATCGTCTCCGGCAAATTGCCCATATTAAGCTACTAGTTCCCGCTACCAGTGAAAATTGGTTAAGCCATGTACAAAATCAGGCTGGTCAATAATTTGACGACAACCTTGACTCAAAATCTCCTCAACCTTGTCAAGACTTTCAAAGCTGCGATTAGCAAAATGACAATCAGAATTATTATTTAGCCGAACCTGATTTTTTCGTTCCTGGTTGGTTTAGCGGAGTTGGAGAATTTGGTTGGCGACTAGTGCGAAAAGTCACATTCACGCCTTCATTTGATTGCTCTAACACCAGTAAAGGTGTCGGTTTAGCCTTTTGATCCCAATGCATGGTAGCAATCCGGCCTTGAATTGTTGGTTGCCAACTATCTTCATCTTCTATAGGACTTAAGTAAGTTTCTATACAATCAATAATTTGGCTAATAGTTGCCGAAGTTGCTTGCGTTGGTAACTTCATCAACCGGACTTGAATACGAAACAATACGCGTTTAGCAGGGTTTGGCGGAGTACCAGTTTCATACTCGACATCAAAAATTTCATCCACCTGCCGACCGGCAGTGTTAGCAATTCCCACCGATCCTTGTTGGGCTTGATTTGGACGCAGCGCTTGAGAAATTTTATCTTTGACCTTAATCTTTACTTGATTAAGAATCGCAAAGTGAAACACCTCCTCCGACATCCGCATTCGCAGATAATCTAGGTTAAAATCCCGTGAATTCACCAAATCGGGATTAGTTTCCATTTTGCGAATTGTTTCCAAAGCTAGCTTAAATTTTTTTTCTAATTCTCGCGCGCGGAATTGTTCAAACTTAATTTTTTTCTCCAGTTTACTCATCTGGAGTTTACTATACACAATCAAAGCAATCACCACTAAAGCCAGTCCTCCAGAGGTTAGCACCAAGAATGGTGGTGTTTGAGGATTACTTGCTGGCACTTCCTGGGATGCCTTTTTAGGTTTTGTCCCAGAGGATTGGGCAAGGAACATCGAAGTGGGCATGGTTGGGAAACTGAAAAACTTGACTCCTGAACTTTAGGATGCCCAAATTTTGCAGACCATCTTGCTGTATGATTAATATTTTTTACTAAGTGGTCGTGGACTGGGGAGATGAGGGGGATGGAAAGGCAGGGGAGAAGAGTTTTTCCCCTCTGCCCCCTTCCCCATGCTCCATGCCCCATGCCCCATGCCCCATGCCCCATGCCCATATGTCACATTTAAGCCTTACTGCCTTGAAAAATATTCGTCTCATTGCCACAGATATGGATGGCACCCTGACTAAACAAGGAAAGTTTACTCCTGCACTGCTACAAGCTTTAGAGGATTTAGCAGCAGCTAACATTAAGGTACTGATTGTCACAGGACGTTCTGCTGGGTGGGTGAGTGGATTGAGTAGTTTGATGCCAGTGGCAGGTGCTATGGCAGAAAATGGCGGTTTGTACTTTCCACCAGGGAACCAAAAACCAGTAGTTTTAACACCCATTCCTGATTTAGCTAAACATCGCCTGCACTTGGCTACAACTTTTGAAAAATTACAAACTCAATTTTCCCAAATTCAGGAATCTGTTGATAATCGCTTTCGCGTCACTGATTGGACTTTTGATATAGCTGCTTTGAGTCAAAATGAACTACAAACCCTAGATCGTATCTGTGAACAAATGGGTTGGGGATTTACTTACAGTAACGTCCAGTGTCATATTAAACCCCAAGGGCAAGATAAGGCTGTGGGATTGTTAGAGGTATTACGCAAACACTTTCCTAATTATTCACCCGAAGAAATTGTCACCGTAGGTGATAGTCCCAATGATGAAAGTTTATTCGATCGCCGTTATTTTCCTGTTTCTGTAGGCGTGGCAAACGTGCTGGAATATGCAGATAAATTACAACATCAGCCTGTTTATATTACCACTGCTGCCGAAGGCGATGGATTTTGTGAATTATCTAGTTACATTTTGCAAAGCTGCCAAATCCCAAACTAGGGAAAATCACAACTTGCTCTAAAATAATCTTGTAGCAGTGATTTTACAACCATGACGGCTACTCTACCTGTTAGTGTCGAATCAGAAATCTTCTATCCCAGTGCTGATGGTCAACCAGTGGCAGAAACCTACGACCACCTTTATGCTTTATTAACTACCTTAGAAGTACTCAAGCAGTATTTGGTAGATCGTCAGGCAACTGTATTGGCCAATCAATTTCTTTACTATGCACAGGGTTTTCCGAAATTACGGGTAGCCCCGGATGTAATGGTGATTTTTGATGTTGCATCGGGCGGTCGAGACAACTATAAAATTTGGGAAGAGGGTCAAGTACCAACAGTGATTTTTGAAATGACATCCTTTGGTACTAAAGGAAACGACGAAATCTTCAAAAAGACCCTCTATGAACAGTTGGGTGTTAAAGAATACTGGCTATTTGACCCCAAAGGCGAGTGGGTAGAACAACGATTACGCGGCTATCGGCTGCGGGGAGAAATCTACGAATCCATAGACGATGGACGCAGTGAACCGCTACAACTGCGTTTAGCGATCGAAGGAAAGATAATTGCCTTTTATCGAGAGGATACAGGGGAAAAATTACTCATTGCCGATGAATTGCTAGAAGCTTTACGCCAAGAAGTTTTAGCAAAGCAGCAAGCAGAGGAACGCGCAGAAGCTGAACGTCAACGGGC
>VFQR01001149.1_pt1 | contig 22105 bp, 22 predicted proteins | sample 3512321 | NCBI WGS metagenome assembly VFQR01 (sample SAMN10412374, study PRJNA504923) | tailings metagenome | isolation source: Relicate 3 Philex TSF1 revegetated site | place: Philippines: Tuba, Benguet | collected 2017-08-29 | reverse complement strand
GCCCGGCTGAGCCACGACGACCCCTCGCCCACGCCCTTCGGTGTGTTCCGCGACGTGCCCCGCCGCGACTACGGCACGGCCATCGCCGCGCAGCTCGCCAACGCCGCCACCCGCAAGGGCCCCGGCGACCTCGCCGCGCTGCTGCGCTCGAACGGCACGTGGACGGTGGGGTCCACCCTCTGATCGCCTCGGCCGCGAGCGGCCGGGCCTGCGTCGCGCGGTCGTCGCGCCGCGGCCTGGTCGCGGTCATCGCGATCGCCGCGGCGGGCGCGGCGTGGTCGTGCTCGCCGGCCGGCGCGGGGCCGCAGCCGTCGACGGGCTCCACCCCGCTCGTCGCCACGAGCTCGCTGCCCCTCGCGACCACGCAGATCCGCCTGGCGCCGCTCACGCCGCGCGACCCGGCGCGGATCCCGCCGGACGAGGCCCGGGCGGTCGTCGCTCTGGGGGAGACCGATGCCACCGAGCCGGACCACGCGCACGGCCACACCTTCGGTGGCAAGGTGCTCGAGTACCCGCTCCTCACCGGTGACGCCGCGGTGTTCCAGGAGCAGTGGCTCGCCGCGCGACGCGCCGCGCCCCGACTCGACACGGTGGAGGAAGCGGCGGCGCTCGGCTACGTGCGCGCCGCCGTCCCGGCACCCGGGGTGGGCACGCACTGGGTGAAGTGGTCGCTCGTGTCCGAGCCCTTCGATCCGGCCGCGCCGGCGATCCTGCTCATCGACGAGGCCCACGAGCCGCCCCGGCTCGTCGGCTACGCCTACTGGCTGCAGTCGCCCGACGAGCCGGAGGGTTTCGCCGGCTCCAACGACCACTGGCACCAGCACACCGGGATCTGCGTGGTGAACGGATGGGTCGATCGCGAGGTGGCCGGCGGGCGTGAGCGGTGCGCCGGCACCTACCTGCCGGGCAGCGACCTGTGGATGCTCCATGCGTGGCCGGTGGAGCGGATGCCCAACCCGCTCGGCAAGTTCGCCGACGTCCACCCCACCCTCTGCCCCTCGCGGTTCGGCACGCCCGACGTGGCGCAGTGCCCCACCGGCTGAGAGGATCCCGTCGTGGCCGGCTGGACCTGCGACCGCTGCGGGCGGCTGTTCGCCCGGCGCGGCCAGGGGCACGAATGCGCCCCGGCGATGACGCGCGAGGAGTACTTCAGCACCGGCCCGGCGCACGAGCGCCCCGTGTTCGAGGCCGTGCACGAGTACCTGTCCACGCTCGGGCCGATCCACGTCGAGCCCGTGTCCGTCGGCATCTTCCTGAAGAAGCGCGGCTCGTTCGTGGAGCTGCGGCCGATGACGAAGTGGGTGGCGCTGTCGTTCCCCCTGCCCCGGCGCGTGAGCGGCCCACCGATCTCGCGCAAGCCCCTCGTCGCCGGGCGGCGTGTGTACCACGTCGTCAACCTCCACGGGCCCGAGGACCTCACCGACGAGGTGCGGGCGCTGTTGGCGGAGTCGTACGCGTTCGTGGACTGACGAGAGCCGCGTCAGGCGGAGCGCTCAGGCGGGCGATCGCACGCGGCGGAGGATGACGGCCGCGACCTCGGGCGCGTGGGAGAGCTGCAGGACGTGCGCGGCTCCCTCGATGGCGTCGAACGTGCCTCCCGTCGAGGCGCGCAGGAAGTCGGTCACGTCGTCGCCTCCCGAGGTGGTTCAGCGCGGCGCGTCGCCGAAGCGGTACTCGTGGGTCAGCTCGTCGAGCCGCTCCTTCACGCCGGCGTCGAGGGGGCTCGCCGCAGCGGCCAGGGCGTCGGAGAGTTGCTCGGGGCGTGACGCGCCGACGATCGGGCTCGTGATCACCGGGTTGGCGAGCACCCACTGCACGGCCAGCGTGGCCATCGACACCCCGGCCTCGGCGGCCACGTCGCGCACGGCGTCGACGGTGGCGAAGGCGCGCTCGTGCCAGTACCGCTCGCGGTACCGCCGGCCCTGCGCGCCCTCCTCGAAACGCGTGCCCGTCGCAGGATCGTCCGGGCGGTGCTTGCCCGACAGGAACCCTCCGCCGAGCGGGTTGTACGGGATGACGGCGACGCCGTCCTCGGCGCAGAGCGGGAGCAGCTCGCGCTCGATCTCGCGGTACAGCAGGTTGTAGCGGGGCTGCACGCTGTCGAACCGCACGGTGCCGAGCACCTCGGAGCGGCCGAGGGAGCGGGCCAGCTGGAAGGCGAGCACGTTCGAGCAGGCGACGTAGCGGACCTTCCCGGCGCGCACCACGTCGTCGAGCGCGCGCAGGGTCTCGTCGATCGGGGTGCCCGCGTCCCACGAGTGCACCTGGTAGAGGTCGAGGTGTTCGGTGCCGAGGCGGCGCAGGCACGCGTCGAGGGCCCGGACGACGTTGTGACGGGAGTTGCCGGACTCCCACGGCCGCCTGCCGGTGGGGAAGAAGCACTTGCTGGCGAGGATCACGTCGTCGCGGCGGCGCCGGTCGCCGAGCCACTCGCCGATGATCTCCTCGGTGGCGCCCACCCGCTCCGGCCAATGGGTGGCCGGGTACATGTCGGCGGTGTCGAAGAAGGTGATGCCGGCCTCGTACGCTGCGTCCATGATCGCGAACGACGTGCCGCGGTCGCACTGCCCTCCGAAGGTCATGGTGCCGAGGCACAGCCGCGACACCTGGAGCCCGGTGCGGCCGAAGCGGGTGTACTGCACGGGCGCACGTTAGGTCCCTCGCCGATCCCCTCCCGTACCGATGCCGATCCTCCTCGCGTTCGTCGCTGCGCTCACCTTCGGCGTCGCCGACTACTGCGGCGGCCGTGCCAGCCGCGTCCACCCCAGCGCGGTCGTCGCCGCGATCGGCCAGTCGCTCGGCCTGTTGCTGCTGAGCGCCACCGTCCTCGTCGTCGGCACGCCGTTGCCGGGCGCGGGCCCGATCGCGTGGGGCCTGGTGGGCGGCGGGGCCGCCGGCTTCGGCTGGGCTGCGCTCTACTACGCATACGCCAACGGCGCCATCAGCATCGTCGCGCCGATCGGCGCCGTCGTCGGTGCCGTCGTGCCGGTCATCGCCGGCCTGGCGATGGGGGAGCGGCCGGAACCCCTCGCCTACGTCGGCATCGTCGCCGCCGTGGTGGGCGTGGCGCTGGTGAGCGGGGCGATCAGCGAGCACAACAAGCCCACGCCGGTGCGCGTGATGGTCATCGCCGCCGTGGCCGGGATCGGGTTCGGCGTGCTCTCCATCGCCCTGGCGCAGACCCCGGAGGACAGCGGGCTGTGGCCTCTCATCTTCGTGCGCGTCGCTGCGGTCCCGCTGCTGGTCGGGCTGATCATCGGCACCCGTGCCAGGCCGGCGAGGAACCGCAGCGTGCTCCTGCTGGCCGCCTTCGCCGGTCTCGTGGACATGATCGGCATCGTGCTGTTCCTCGAGGCGCTGCGCGGCGACCTCCTGTCGATCGTCATCGTGGTGACATCGCTCTACCCGGTGAGCACGGTGGCCCTCGCGTTCACGCTCGACCGGGAGCGCGTGAACCGCTGGCAGGGCATCGGGATGGTGATGGCAGCCGCTGCACTGCTCCTGGTGAGCCTGGGCCGCACCTGAGCGCGGCGCGGCTCAGGCCTGCGCGTCGCCGAGCCGGTCGACCACCTGCTGCGACTCGCGCGCCGCGGCCGCGAAGATGCCCTTGCTCATGAGGCTCGACTCCGACGCACGGCGCTGCAGGTAGATCTCCGCGCGTGCGCCGTGCACTGCGGCGTCGTCGGGCTCGGCCCAGCCGGCGAGGTCGACGAGGTGGCAGGCGAGGCGCAGGTCGCCGTCGGCCGCCGCGGCCTGCGCGCGACGCACCAGTGCGGAGGCGCCGCCGGCCAGCTCCGCCAGCGCGGCCGCGAGGTGCGCGTCGGGCGAGGGCTTCAGCCGCGAAGCGGCACCGTCCCACCAGCCGCCGAACTGCCGCCACACGTTGCGGACCACGAACTCCGGCTCGTCGTACAGCGGGCGCAGGTACGGCGTCGCCAGCGTCTCGTCGGGCACGCGAACGGTGTGCACGATCTCGTCGAGCGTGGCCCCGGCGTTCATCATCGCCACCACCTCGCGCACGAGGTCCTCGAGCGCGGTGGCGATGTGGTCGAGCACGCGCTCGATCCGCCCGGCGCCGGCGATGGGCAGCCCGTGGGCCGGGAGGAGGAGCTCGGGCCCCTGCGCGATCATCGCCCGGAGCGCCGCCGCCCACTCGAGCGGGAAGCGCTGCACCTTCTGCGGGTTGCCCGCGTTCGGGAAGTTCCAGATGACGAAGTCGCCCGTCATCATCCACCGCCGCTCCGGCCACCAGGCCCACAGGTGATCGTCGGTCTCGCCGCGGGCGTGGTGCAGCTCCACGCGCTCGCCGCCGAGGGTGAGCTCGGCCCGATCGTCCACCACCAGGTTCGGTCGCAGCGTGGCTGGTGGCAGGAACCTCGGCAGCGCTCCGGTCCGTGCCGGCCGCCCCGTCGGCCGCTCCTCGCCCCCGTCGTCGCTGCCGCCCAGCGAGAGCCGGACCCTCCCGGTCACCCCGCCGAACTGGCGGGCGTTGATGCGCACGTTCCAGTCGTTCGTGGCGTCGTACCGGTCGAGGCGCACGTCGACGTTGCGGTGGCCCACCACCTCCGGAGCGTCGCCGGCGAAGGCCGTGCTGCCGCCGACGTGGTCGGCGTGGCCGTGCGTGTAGACGAGGTGGCCCACCCGGTGCGGCCGCCACCCGGCGATCGCTTCCCGCACGGCGGCGCCGGTGGCCACGCCGGACGCGTCGAACACGACGAGCTCGCCGCCCACGTCGACGGCGACGGAGTGGCTGAAGCTCTCGACCACGGCGAGCCCATCGGCCACCTCGCTCAGCTCGTTGGTCACGCGGTTGACCGGTTGGTCGACGTGGCCGGAGTCGATGATGCGGCTGGACAGCTCGAGCAGGTCGGCCATGGCCTGCGACCGTACCCGGCGGCGCAGGCGGCGGGCTCCGGGGGGCCGGGCTCAGTCGTCGGGCGGCCAGGCGAGGTCGGCGGGGTTGGCCGCCAGGTACGCCGCCGCGTCGACCGGCTCCGGTGAGCTGTAGCCCACGGGGAGCCGGATCGTGCCCGCCACGGAGCCGCTGAACACCTGCCACGCGTGGTAGCCGGCGAGCAGCCCCGGCACGTCGCGGAGGTTCTCCGCGTAGGCGGTCACGAGGGCGACGTAGCCCTCGTTGGGGTTGTAGCCGTACACCGCTGCCGCCATGTCACCGGGCCCGCCGCGGTCGACGAGGTAGGTGGCTGCGCCGATGATCGCGTCGCGGGTGTTCCACGGGTCGCCCGCGCAGCACCCGGCCCACGTGGAGGGCAGGAACTGCATCGGTCCCACCGCACCGGCGCTCGACACGCCGACGATGCGGCCCATCCGCGTCTCCTGCAGGTGGATGGCGGCGAGCCAGTACCACGGCACCCCGGTGAGCGCCTCGGCCTCGAGGTAGTGCGCGCGCAGCACCTCGATCGGCTCCGGCTCGACGATCGTCCACGCAGGCAGGGTGGGCGACGGCGGCGTGGGCGCCCCCTGCTCGGCGGCGCGCGCCGCGGCGCGCTGCTGCACGAACTGGCGCGCCCGCAGCACGCGCTCGATCGTCGGCCGAACGTCGTCGCCCACGGCGGCGATCACCGCCTCGTCGAGCTCGGTGCGGTTGGCCAGCTCCCGGAACAGCAGCTGCTGGCGCACGCCCGCCTGCTCAGCCGCCGCGGCGCCCACAGCGGGATCGCGCAGTGTGCGCTCCGCCTCGGTCAGGGCGGCGGCGATCTCGGCGCCGTCGAGGACCCGCCCCTCCAGCGCCTCCAGCGACGCGGGCGGCCACGCCACCGGCACCGGCGCCGGATCGGTGGAGGCGTCGGCGGTCGTCCCCGGCGCGGCGATCGTGGCCGGTGCCTCGCCGGCGACGGGGACTGTCGCGCCGGTCGTGGCGGACGCCGCCGGGTCGTCGGCATCGGGCGACGGCGAGCACGCCGCGACCAGCGCCGCCATCGCCACCGCCCCGACCGTCGCCCTCACCAGCGCACCCCTGCGCGTTCTGGTCGCGAAAACTTGGAATCCTCCCAACTCTTCGCGACCAGAACGCGGGGAGGGCGCGGTCACCGGGGGAGGCCGAGGACCCGCTCGCCGAGGATGTTGCGCATCACGTTCGACGTGCCGCCCATGATCGTGTAGCCGGGGGCGTACGTGAGGCCGCGGGTGACGTCGTCCCACAGCGTCGCCTCGGGCCCGAGCACGCGGGCGACGAACTCGGCCACGCGCACCTCGTGCTCGGTGCAGAAGCACTTGGTGGCGGCGCTGAACCCGGCGGGCGCCTGGCGGAGCACCTCGCGGACGACGAGGATCCTCCCGATCCGGTAGCCGATCTCCAGCTGGGCGATCTCCTGGCGGACGAGCGGGTCGTCGCGGTCGGCTCGCCCGAGGGCGAGCTCGAACAGCGCCCGGTTCGACACGAGGCGATCGATGCCGCCGCGCTCGTGCTCGAGCTGGCGCATCGTCTGCTTGAACGCGGCGCCCTCGGTGCCCACCAGGTTGGCCGCGGGCACGCGCACGTCGGTGAAGAACACCTCGCAGAAGTGCCGGTTGGTGGTCATGTCCTGGATCGGGCGGACGTCGATGCCCGGCGTGTCCATCGGCACGACGATCTCGCTGATGCCGGCGTGCGGCGGGCCGTCGCTGCTGGTGCGGCAGATGAGATAGCAGTAGTCGGCCAGCTCGCCGAAGCTCGTCCAGATCTTCTGCCCGTTGATCACCCAGTCGTCGCCGTCGCGGCGGGCGCTGGTGGTCAGGCTGGCCAGGTCACTGCCCGCGTTCGGCTCGCTCATCCCGATGCACCAGGTGGTCTCGCCGGAGAGGATCTTCGGGAGGAACTCGGCCTGCTGGTCGGGGCGGCCGTAGGTGATCAGCGTCGGGCCCATCTGCCGGTCCGCGAACCACATCGCCGCGATCGGCGCACCGGCGGCGATCAGCTCCTCGCCGACGATCAGCCGGTCGATGGCCGGCCGGCCCCCGCCGCCGAACTCCACCGGCCAGGTCATCCCGATCCAGCCGAGAGCGGCCATCTCCTTCGCGAACTCCTTGGAGAACCCGTTGATCCAGCTGTCGTTGTGGCGGCCGTGGCGGGCCACGGCCTCCGCGGCCACCTTCCGGGCCGTCTCCCGGAGCTCGAGCTGTTCCGGTGTCCAGGCGAAGTCCATCGCTCGCGATGCTAGGCGCCCTCACCCCGACCGACCGTTTGAAGGATCCGCGACGACAGGTGTCGGCGGATCCTTCAAACGGTGAGTGACGGGGGATTCCCGACAAAGGTGACTTGTGTAGTCGGATTTCGCTAGGCTCGCCCCGTGGTCACCGTCCCGTCCTCACCCGCGGCGCTCGACGCCGATGCCGTCGCCGCGCTCGACGCGGAGTTCGCCGCCCACGGCGATCCGGCCCGGATGATCGCGTGGCTCGCCGGCGCCTTCCCGCTCGACCGGCTCGTGGTGGCCTCGGCGATGACCTCGGACACCGTGCTCGTCGACGTGGTCAGCCGCGTCGCCCCCGGCATCGAGGTGCTGTTCCTCGACCCCGGCTACCACTTCCCCGATACCCTCGCCACGGCCCGCGCCGTGGAGCAGCGCTACCCGGTGCGCCTGCGGGTCACGCAGGCGCCGCCGCTCGGCGACGAGCCCTACCGCGCGGACCCAGACGCGTGCTGCCACCTGCGCAAGGTGGTGCCGCTCGAGCAGGGCCTCGCCGGCAGGCTCGGCTGGATCAGCGGCGTCCGCCGCTCCGACTCCGTGGTCCGCGCCGGCACGCCGTTCGTCCAGCTCGACAAGCGCGGCCTGGTGAAGCTCAACCCGCTGGCGGCGTGGACCGACGCCGACCTGGCCACGTACGCCGCCCTCCACGACGTGCCGCTCAACCCGCTGCTCGACCACGGGTACCCCTCGGTCGGCTGCTGGCCATGCACCCGCAAGCCCGGCGAGGGCGAGCACGCCCGCGCGGGTCGCTGGAGCGACCACGCGAAGACCGAGTGCGGCCTGCACCTCTGACGCCCACCATCGAAGCCCCGGGAGCCCCACCGTGACCCTCACCGCACCGCTCGCCAGCGACCACGACACGCTCGCCGATCGCCGCCTCGCCGAGCTGGAGGCGCATGCCGTCTTCGTCATCCGGGAGGTGGCTGCGGAGTGCGAGCGCCCGGTGCTGCTGTTCTCCGGCGGCAAGGACTCGGTGGTGATGCTGCACCTCGCTCGGCGAGCGTTCGAGCCCGGCCGGATCCCGTTCCCCGTGATGCACGTCGACACCGGCCACAACTTCCCCGAGGTGCTCGACTTCCGCGACCGGCTCGTGGGCGAGCTGGGTGTGCAGCTCGTGGTGGCCAGCGTGCAGGAGGCCATCGGCGCCGGCCGCGTGCCCGACCCGGGACCGCTCGGGTCGCGCAACCGCCTCCAGACCGAGCCGCTCCTGCACGAGATCGGCCGCCATCGCTTCGACGCCGCGTTCGGCGGAGCCCGCCGCGACGAGGACAAGGCCCGGGCCAAGGAGCGCGTGCTGTCGTTCCGCGACGGCTTCGGGCAGTGGGACCCGAAGAACCAGCGCCCCGAGCTGTGGCGGCTCTACAACACCCGTGTCCGCCCCGGCGAGCACCTGCGCGCCTTCCCGCTCTCCGACTGGACCGAGCTCGACATCTGGAGGTACGTGGCCGTCAACGACGTGGAGCTGCCGGCGATGTACTACGCCCACCGCCGCGAGGTGGTGGAGCGCGACGGCATGCTCCTGGCCACGGGGCCGTGGACGCCGCCCGCCGCTGGTGAGCAGCCGTTCGTGGAGACCGTCCGCTATCGCACCGTCGGCGACATGACCTGCACCGGCGCCGTTCGTTCGACGGCCGTCGACGCGTGGGAGGTGCTCGCGGAGGTGGAGCAGAGCCGCATCACCGAGCGCGGCGCCACCCGAGCCGACGACCGCTTCAGCGAGGCGGCGATGGAGGACCGCAAGCGGGAGGGCTACTTCTGATGGACCTGCTCCGCTTCGCGACCGCAGGATCCGTCGACGACGGCAAGAGCACGCTGATCGGCCGGCTGCTGCACGACACGAAGGCGCTGTTCGACGACGTGATCGACGCCGTCGCGGCCACCACCGCCCGCCGCGGCGGGGAAGGCCTCGACCTCGCGCTCGTGACCGACGGCCTGCGCGCCGAGCGCGAGCAGGGCATCACCATCGACGTCGCCTACCGCTTCTTCGCCACGCCGCGGCGCTCGTTCGTCATCGCCGACACGCCCGGCCACGTGCAGTACACGCGCAACATGGTCACGGGTGCGTCCACCTCCGACGTGGCCGTGATCCTCGTCGACGCCCGCCACGGCCTGCGTGAGCAGTCGCACCGCCATGCCGCGCTCTCGGCACTGCTCGGCATCGAGCAGCTGGTGCTCGCCGTGAACAAGATGGACCTCGTCGGCTGGTCGGAGGAGCGCTTCGACGAGATCAGCTTCGAGTTCGAGGAGCTGGCGACGAAGCTGGCCGCCCACGGCACCGCACCCGTGACCGTGACGGCCATCCCCCTGTGCGCGCTCGACGGTGGCAACGTCGTCGACCGCTCGACGCGCAGCCCGTGGTACGGCGGGCCGACGTTGCTCGAGCACCTCGAGACGCTGCCGGTGCCGCGCGGCCGCGGGGCCGCGCTGCGCCTGCCGGTCCAGCTCGTGATCAAGCCTGCTGTCGGCAGCGGCACGGGGTCGGCCGGCGAGCGCCGGTGGTACGCCGGATCGTTGGCCGGCGGCGACGCCGAGGTGGGCGACGAGGTGGTGGTGCTGCCTTCGGGCACGCGCAGCCGCATCGCCGCGGTCGAGGGCACGGCGCCGGCGGTGCGGGTGCAGCTCGCCGACGAGCTCGACGTGTCGCGGGGTGACGTCATCGCTGCGGCCGCTGATCCGCCGGCGCAGCGGACCGAGGTGACGGCTCGCGTGGCCTGGCTGGGCGAGCGCCCGCTCACGGCCGGCGCGCGGGTGCTGCTGAAGCACACGACGCGCACGGTCAAGGCTGCGGCGAGCGAGCTCCACGACCGTCTCGACGTCGCCACGCTCGACCTCCGCCCCGGCGACGGGCAGCTGGCCCTGAACGAGATCGGCACGGTCACGTTCACCACCGCGCAGCCGCTGCCGGTGGACGACTACGCGGCGAACCGCACCACCGGTAGCTTCATCGTCATCGACGAGGTGACCAACGCCACGGTGGGGGCGGCGATGGTGGTCCTGCAGCCCACCGAGCACGCCGCGGCGCCACCGATCGGCGCGGCGTCGTGAGCGCGCGCGGGCACGAGCCGCTCGTCGCGCTCGTGGGCGCGGGCCCCGGCGATCCGGAGCTCCTCACCGTGAAGGCCGTTCGCCTCCTCGGCGACGCCGACGTGGTGCTCCACGACCGGCTCGTCGCGCCCGAGATCCTCGCCCTCGCCCGCCCCGGCGCGGAGCTGATCGACGTGGGCAAGCGGCCCGGCGGGAGCCACACCCAGGACGTGCTCAACGAGCTGCTCGTGCTGCACGCGTCGTCCGGGCGGCGGGTGGTGCGCCTGAAGGGCGGCGATCCGTTCCTGTTCGGCCGCGGCGGCGAGGAGGTGGAGGTGCTCGCGCGCCACGGCATCGCCTGTCAGGTGGTGCCGGGCATCAGCTCCTCCCTCGCCGGGCCGGCCGCCGCCGGCATCCCCGTCACCCATCGGCAGGTGGCCCGCGCCGTCACCGTGGTGACCGGGCACGAGGCCGCCGCCAGCGATCCCGTGGACTGGTCGGCCGTTGCGCGCGTGGGGGGCACCGTCGTGATCCTGATGGGCATCGAGCGGCGGGCCGTGCTGGCCGAGCGGATGATCACCGCCGGCATGGAGGGGTCGACGCCGGTGGCGGTGGTGATGGACGCGACCACGCCCCGTCAGCGGGTGTGGGCGGGGGTGCTGGCCGATCTGGGCGAGGCGGACGTGGTCTCACCCGCGGTGATCGTGGTCGGCGCGGTGGCGTCGTTCGCGGAGGAGGCTGCGGCGCTGGTGGCCGCCCACGTCGCCGACGACCGACACGGCGGCTGAGGCTCCCGTGGCCGCGTCGCCGAGCGAGCCGCCGCCGGGACCATCGCGACCCCTGAGCGCGCCGATCGACGACGGCTACCCCATCGTCGTCCGCCTCTCGGGGCGGAGGGTGCTGGTGGTGGGCGCCGGCGAGGTGGCGCTGCGCAAGGTGCGCGGGCTGCTCGCGGCCGGCGCCGTGGTGCGCGTGGTGGCGCCGGAGGTGGTGCCGGGCTTCGCCGAGCTCGACGCCGTGCACGTGGAGCGGCGCGGGTACGACAGCCGCGACCTCGACGACGCATGGCTCGTGGTCGCCGCCACCGACGACCCGGCCCTGCAGCAGCGGATCTTCGACGAGGCCGAGGCGCAGCGGATCCTCGTGAACGCCGTCGACGACCCCGACCGGTGCTCGTTCATCCTGCCCGCCGTCGAGCGCCGCGGGCCGGTGATCGTCGCCGTCAGCACGCAGGGCCGCAGCCCCGCCCTCGCCGGTCACCTGCGCGACCGCCTCGCCCAGGCGATCCCCGCCGACATCGAGGCCGTCGCCGCCGAGCTGGCCGCCCGCCGCCGTGACATCCAGTCGGCCGGGGGCTCCACCGAGGACCACGACTGGCCCGACCCGCTGGCGTGACACCGGTTCGGGCGGACGAGGTGCCACGTGGCGCCACGCGCTCGTGACGTGACCGGACAGCGACAGCGACAGCGCGGTGCTACCGTCGCCGTGGGTGGCGCTCCCGACGTGGAGCGTGGGCGACCGGTGGCCACGCGGGCGTGGCCGGGCCAGCGGGAGGGACCGCATGGACGATCGGACCGACGGAATCCACGAGGCGGGCGAGCCGGTCGCCGACGTGGGCGACGACCTCGCGGCGCTGCGCGAGGTGATCGGCGCTCGGCTCGCCCGCCCGGCGCACGACGCGTCCGCCGACCCCGAGGGCGATGAGCTCGCGGGCAGAGCGAGGACCGAGATGGAGCACTTCCGGCGCGACCTCGAGGCGTTCGACGTCCAGCACGTGCACGGCAACGTGTTCCAGCGCTTCTCCGACGCGAGCCGGCTCACCGTGGCCGGGCTCCACTGGCTCGACCGCGCCGCGCCGCAGCCCCGGCCGCGCCTCCACGTGTACGGCCCCGACCGCGACGACGTGCGCGACGCCGACCGCTACTACCGCTACGCCTGGCGGGACCACCACGTGTGGGGGCGGGTGAGCTCCACGGAGCAGGAGATCGTCCGCCAGGGGCGCCTGTCGGTCTGGGCCAACGCCTACTCCGAGCAGAGCTCGTACGCGCTCGCCGGAGCCGGGCTGTTCTTCCGGCCGGCGCGCGACACGATGCTCAGCATCCGCCCGTACGTGCAGTGGACCAGCTACGCCAGCTTCACCGGGACCGAGCGCACACCCGCCTCGGCGGTGGCCCAGCTCGGCATCTTCGTGCAGAGCCGCGCCGCGGGCGGCGGGTTGCACCACGTCGACCGCGATCACGCCGTCACCGTCTACGCGCAGACCACCCAGGGCTATTCGGTCGGCGACTCGGCGGGCGGGGCGGCGACCGTCGGCGACGGGCTGGCCACCGAGGTCCTGGCGGTGCGCCAGCGCCGGTACAGCATCTTCGTCTACGCCCTGGTGGAGACGTCGGCCGCGCCACGGCGTGCCCGCAACGAGACCCGCTACGTCATGCTCGAGCTCGACGCGACCGTGCCGTTCGTGGTGCTGGAGGAGACGTCGCCCTGAGCGCCGGCTCCCCACGCCGTCCCGTCGACGTCCGTCAGCTGCTGGGAACCAGATCCGCACGACCCGTCCGTGGGTGGGCAGGCGCCGTCGTGGTGGTGGTGACGATCGTCGCCGCGCTCGCCGTCCCGCGCGTGCCCGCGCGGGCGGCGACGGCGGTGGGCACCACGTGCTGGCCGACGGTGCCGCGCAACGCGGCCGACGTCGGCGCGCTCCTCGGGGGGAACCTCGCCGGCATCTCGGGAGCCGATTACCCGCACCTGTACCCGCTGCCGGACGGGCGCGTGCTCTGGTTGTTCGACGACGTGTTCTTCGGCGCCGACACCGTCCTCGACGACGACCTGTTCGCCCACAACGCCGCGGTCGTGCAGACCGGCGCGTGCTTCACGGCACTCCGCAACGGCGACCCCACCACGGCGCGCTCGTTCATCGGCGACGCCCTGGAGGTGCCGCTGCAACGCTGGTTCTGGCCCCTCGGCGGGGAGATCGGCACCGACGGGATGCTCTGGGTGTTCGTCGCCGAGATGGCCAACGCGGCCGGCACCGGCGCGTCGACGGGCGCCGCTCCCGTGGCCACCTGGGTCGCTCGCCTCGATCCGGTCAGCCTCGCCGTCGCCTCCTTCAGCCCCGCGCGGGACGCGAGCGCCGACCTCTACGGGTTCTCCGTCGCCAGCGATCGCACGCACAGCTACCTCTTCGGCCACTGCCACCGGCAGTTCATCCCGACCGAGTTCCTCGGTCACGACCCGTCGTGCGGGCCGCAGATGCGGGTGGCGCGGGTGCCGAGGGGACGGTTCGACGTGCCGCCCGAGTACTGGGACGGGAGCGGGTGGAGCGCCGACCGGGCCGCGGCGGCGCCCATCTCCACCAGGGCGCTCGCCAACCCGATGAGCGTGCAGCGCATGAACGGCCGGTGGGTGGCGGCCACCAAGCTCGACGACTGGTGGGGGAGCGACGTCGTGCTCGACGTGGCGGACTCGCCGCAGGGACCGTGGACCGAGGTGTCCCGCGCCCGGGCGGGTGCGGGCTGCCCCTCGTGCGTGACCTACGGCGCGCTGCTGCTGCCCTGGCTCGACACCGCGGGGGATCACGTCGTGGTGCTCAGCCACAACGCCTTCGACATGCGCGCCGATGCGTACCCGAACGCCACGAGGTACCGGCCGCGCGCGCTGGCGCTGCCCGGCATCCCCGACGACGGCGCGCCGCTCGTCACCGAGGGTCGCGCACATCCGGTGGTGCCGGTGCGCCTCCTCGACACCCGTGACGGCACCGGGGCCCCGCGCACCCGACCGCTGTCGGCCGGCGAGGTGGTCGAGATCCCCGTCGCCGGCCAGGCGGGGGTGCAGGGCGCTGTCCGGGCGGCGGTGCTCAACGTCGCCGTGGTCGATCCCGTCGGCGCAGGGTTCGTCACCGTGTGGCCCTGCGGCCCGAGGCCGCCGACCGCCTCCACGGTGAACGTCGTCGCCGGGCGGACGGCCGCGAACGGCGTGCACGTGGGCGTGGGGGCGAGCGGGGCGGTCTGCGCGAGCTCGTCGGTGCCGGCGCACCTCGTCGTCGACCTCACGGGCGTGTACACCGGGAGCACCGGGGACGGCTTCTGGGCCGTGCCGCCCTGGCGCGCCGAGGACACCCGCTTCACCGCTCCCGTCGCGCGCGGTGGCGTGCTGGCGGTCGCCGTCACGGGGTGGGGGGCCGTGCCGGCCGCCGGCGTGCGGGCGATCACCGTGAACGTCACCAGCGTGCGCCCGCAGGCCGACGGGTACGCCACCGTGTGGCCGTGCGACCGGCCGCGGCCGCTGGCGTCGAGCCTCAACGTCTCGGCAGGCGACATCCGGCCGAACGGCGTCACGGTGCCGGTGGCGGCCGACGGCACGATCTGCATCTACTCGCAGTCACGGTCCCACTACGTGGTGGACGTGATGGGCTGGTGGGGGAGCGACGGAGCGGGCGTCAGCACCCGGTCGCCGATCCGCGTGCTCGACACCCGCACGGGCGTTCGCCTGGGCGCGGGGCAGACCAAGGTGGTCGCCCTACCGGCCCACCTCTCCGGCTCGGCGGTGGCCGCCAACATCACGGTCACCGAGCCGCAGGCAGCGGGGTTCGTCACCGTGTGGCCGTGCGATCAGCCGCGACCGGCGACGTCGGTGTCGAACTTCGCGACCGGGCAGACGGTCGCCAACAACGTGGTCGTCGCGCTCGCCGCCGACCACTCCCTGTGCCTGTTCTCGCCGGCGGCCACCCACCTCGTCGTGGACGTGACCGCCGTCTTCGGCTGACACGCTGCGCGCCGGTGACGCTGCCGGTCCGGGGTGGGGCGTCCCGCAGCCACCGTGCCAGAGTGGGCCGGACCGGTGGACGATCGTCGACCGGCGGGCGCCGACACGGGCCGGCGCCTCCCCCGGACCGCGACGCGAGGTGTGCACATGGCGAAGATCCCCCCGGAGCTGGCGCTGTCGGACGAGGAGCTCGACGAGCTGATGACCACCTCGTGGAACATGCGCATCGCCACCGTCGGCCCGGGCGACCGGATCAACCTCACCCCGCTGTGGTTCGGCTGGGCCGGCGGTTCGATCTACTGCTACTGCCGTGGGCAGAAGGTCGCGAACCTCCGCCGTCACCCCACGTGCACGATCCTCGTCGACCGCAACGAGCGCTTCGCCGAGCTGCAGGGCGCGATGTTCCAGGGCCACGCGGAGGTGCTGGAGGACGCGGAGGCGGAGGCCGCCGACCCGCACCTCGCCGAGGCGCGCGAGCAGATCGGGCGGAAGTACGCGGGCGGCCACGGCGAGCCCGACGGGCAGCCCTCGGCGATGGCCGGCTCGAGCGCCCGTGGCCGCAACTGGCGGTGGGTGCGGCTCACCCCCACCCACGTCGTCACCTGGGACAACCACAAGCTGCCGACGCGCTGACTCGGCCAGGCGGCGCCGTCGGGACGTGCGGCCCCGGCGGTTGGCTAGCGTGCGACGACGTGGCTCTGGCTCCACTGGCGCGCGAGGTCGTCGCCCCGCAGCGCGTGGTCCCGTTGCTCGCGGCGCGGGGCGCGGCCGAGGCCGGCGGCTGGGTCCTCGCGGTGACGGCACTGGTGCACGTGCACGCCGTCACCGGCTCGGTGGTGTGGCTGGGCGCCGCGGCGATCTGCTGGCTGGCGCCGCGCGCGCTGGTCCGCGCGACGGGCATCGTCCGCTCGGGCCGCGGGCGCTCGCGCCCGCTCGTCACCGGAGGCGCGCTGCGCGCCGGGCTCGCGCTGGCCTGCCTGGCGCTCGTGGCTGCCGGCGGGCCGGTGGCGCTCGTGATCGCCGCGCTCGGGATCACGGCGCTGGTGGCCGAGACGGAGGAGGAGGCCACGGCGGCGCTCGTCCCCGAGCTCGTCGGCGAAGCGCAGCTCGCGCGGGCGACCGCCCGCCTGCAGGTCGTGTACGAGTCGGCGCGGTGCCTCGGCGCGGCGGGTGCCGGGCTCGCCCTGGCCGCCGGCTCCGTGGAAGCGGCGCTCGTCGTCGCGGCGGGAGTGTCGGTGGTCGCCACCGCGTTCGCCGCAGGCGTGCGCGGCGGGTCCACGGCGGTGCGTCCCACCGACGCCGAGGGATCCGCGCCGCTCGCCGGCCTCCGGGCGATGCGCGCCGTTCGCTTCGCGCTGCCCGTCGTGGCGGTGCTGACCGCCGTGCAGCTGGTCGCCGGCGCATCGCTCGTGCTGCTCGTGCCGTACGCGGCCGACCGCCTCGACCTCGCCCCGGCTGGTCTCGCCTGGCTGCTCGGCGCGAGCGCGCTCGGTGCGGCGCTGGCGCACGCGGTGCTGCAGCGGCTCGCCTCGCGCGTCGTCGTCACCGCACCCCTCGTCGTCGCGGCCTCGGTGGCGTCCGTGCCCCTCCTGGTGTTCGCGGCCACCGGCATCGTGCCGGTCGCGCTCGTCGCCGCGGCGATCGGCGGCGCCGCCGCGATGACGGCCCGGGCCATCGGCGTCACCGTGCTCACCCGCATCGGCCCCGCGCCGGGTGGGGGAGGCGCGACGGCGGTGCGCACGCTCGTCGGCTGGGCGGCGGTGCTGGGCGCGATCCTCGCCGCCACGGTGGCCCAGCTCGGCGACCTCTCGGCCGGCCTCGTCGGCGTGGGGGCGCTCGCGCTCGTCGTCAGTGCGGTGGCGGCCTCGCGGCTCCGCGGCCTCGACGCCGTGAGCGCGCAGCGCACCGGCGTGCTCGCCGAGCGGGTGGCGGTGCTGCGGCGCCTGCCGGTCGTGGCCGGTTCCCCCAGCCTCGTCGTGGAGCTCCTGGCCGACGCGGCCCACGTGTGCCGGCTCCCGGCGGGCGTCGACGTCGTGGTGCAGGGCGCGCCGGCGCACGCGTTCTACGCCGTCGTCGACGGTGGCGTCGTCGTCCATCGCGACGAACAGGCCGTGGTCGAGCTCGGGCCCGGTGAGCACTTCGGCGAGCGTGGCCTGCTCGACGCCGCACCGCGCAACGCCACGGTCACCACCCGGTGCGACTCGACGCTCCTGCGCATCGAGGGCACGACGTTCCTCCAGGCCCTGCAGGGCTCGACCTCGATGCGCGCCGTGCTGGCCGCGCCCGTGCGCACCGGCATCGAGCCCCACGGCGGGCGCCTGGTGGACGACCCCACCTGGAGCCCGGCGTGAGCCTCGGTGGCGCCACCGTGGTGGTGGTCGGCGCCGGCTACGAGGGCAAGCGCCGGGCGCTCGCTCGCGTGAGGAGCCTCGGGGTGCGGCTGGTGGTGGTGGACGAGCCGGGGCACTGGTCGGCCGGGCTCGTCGACGAGGGCGGTGCCGACGAGTGGGTGGCGGCACCCGTGACCGGCGATCCCGACGTCGACGCACGGGCCGCGGTGGAGGCGCTCGCGGCTGCCGGGGTCCGCGCCGACGGGGTGCTCACCTACTGGGAAGACAGCACGTGCACGGTTGCTCGGGTGGCGCGCGAGCTCGGCCTGCCCGGCAACCCGCCCGACGCCGTCGACGCGTCCCGCAGCAAGGTGCGCATGCGCGAGCGGAGTGCCGAGCTCGGCCTGCCCACGCCGCGGGCGCGGCGGGTGCGCTCGCTCGACGAGCTGTACGCGGCAGCCGCCCACGTCGGTCTTCCGGCGGTGGTGAAGCCCGAGTTCGGTGCGAGTGCCATGGGTTGTGTGCGGGTGGACTCGCTCGACGATCTCCCCGGTGTGTACAGCCTCGTGCGCGGCGTGGTCACGGCCGAGCACGACGGCATCTTCCGGATGGGCAACGACCTCCTGCTCGAGGAGTACCTCGACGGGGTGGAGTTCGACGTCGACCTGATCATGCACCGCGGTGCGTGCGCGTTCTCCAGCGTGTCGCAGAACTGGCCCACGCACGAGCCGTCGTTCCAGGAGACGGGTCTGCACTGCCCACCCGACCACGACCGCCGCGCGGTGGCCAAGCTCGTCGACCTGGCCGTGCTGCACGCGCAGCGGTTCGGTCTGCACGAGGGTGTGTTGCACATCGAGGGCAAGTGCACCAGCCGTGGCCCGCGGATCGTGGAGATCAACTGCCGCCTGGGTGGTGGCCGCATCCACGAGTTCGTGGAGCGCGTGTGGGGGGTGGACCTGGTGGCGGCGCAGGTGCGGGCCAGCCTCGGCCTGCCACCGCAGGTGAAGCCGGCGCGCAAGCCGCTGTGCGCGATCGTCAACGTGATGGTGCAGGCGCCGCGAACTGGCCGCCTCGCCTCGCCGCCGGTGCCCATCGAACGCCCGTCGGCGGCCACGTGGTGGCAGATCGACGGTGCCGCCGAGGTGGGCGAGGAGGTGGTCGGCCCCGAAGCCGTCTTCGCCACGGTGGTCGCCGACGTGAACGCGGGGGCCAAGGACCTGAAGGCGGCGCTGGCCGTCGCTCGCGAGGTGCTCGCGCACCCGCCGGTGGTCGAGCCGGCCGCCGTGTCGCCGGCCGGCTGAGCGCCCGCGAGCACGTACTCGCATCCCACCGGCGGCCACGTCGCGCAGCCCGCCGTCACGGAGCTGCGGGGTGCGAGGGCGCCTGCCAGTCGTCGCGGAGGATGCCGTAGACGACGGTGTCGAGCCATCCGATGGTCTCGTCGCGCCACGACTGGCGCAGGCGCCCTTCGAGCACGAAGCCGGCAGCGGTGAGGGCGCGCTGCATGGCGACGTTGTCGTCGCGGGTGTTCGCCTCGATCCGATGGCACTCGGCGTGCGTCGAGAACAGGTGGTCCACGAGCCAGCGGGTGGCGGCCGTGCCGTGGCCGCGGCCACGGTGCGATCCGGAGATGCGCAGGTCGAACTGCGGTGCGCCCTCGCCGATGTCGTCGAGGTCCAGGAGCCGGATCAGGCCGACGGTGTCGGTGCCGTCGCGCACCCAGAAGCTCGCCACGCTGTCGCCGTCGACCTCGATCGCGCGGGCGGCGTGCTCGCTCAGCTCGGCCTGTCCGTGGAACGGCCACCGGCTGGCGCAGAGGAAGGCGACGACCGCCGCTCGGTCGCGTCCCACCTCGACCGGGGCGAACACCCTCGACACGGTGCGGCACGCTAACGGCCGGGCCGGCGCCATGCCGCCGGAAATCGCTGCCGGCCGACCACCGCTGACGGCCACCATGGACCCGTGCCCGACGCGCTCTTCGCCGACCCGCACCTCGCGCGGCTGTACGACCTGCTCGAGGACGACCGCAGCGACCTCGACGCCTACGAGGCGCTCGTCGACGAGCTCGGAGCCTCATCCGTCCTGGACATCGGTTGCGGAACGGGCAGCCTCGCCTGCCGCCTCGAGGCCCGAGGTGTCGAGGTCGTCGGGCTCGACCCGGCGGCCGCGTCGCTCGCCGTCGCGCGTGCCAAGCCCGGTGCGGAGCGCGTGCGCTGGATCGAGGGCGACGTCGACGCCCTCCCTCCGCTCGCCGTCGACCTCGCGGTGATGACCGGCAACGTGGCGATGGTGTTCCTCGACGATGCGACCTGGAAGCGGGTGGTTGCCGCGGCGCACCGGTCGCTGCGGCCGGGCGGCTGGCTCGTGTTCGAGACCCGCGATCGGGCGGCGCGCAGCTGGGAGGCGTGGACGCCGGAGGCCACCTTCCTCACCGTCGACACCCCGGACGTCGGCCCGGTGGACTCGTGGGTGGAGGTCACCGAGGTCCGCCTGCCGTTCGTGTCGTTCCGGTACACGTTCCGCTTCCGGGGATCCGGCGTGGAGCGGACGTCGGAGTCGACGCTCCGCTTCCGCAGCCTGGAGGAGGCCGAGGCGAGCCTTCGTGACGCCGGGTTCGTCATCGGTGAGGTGCGCGACGCTCCGGACCGGCCGGGCCTCGAGCACGTCGTCCTCGCCCGGCGCGACGGGTGACGACCGTCGAGGCCCCGGTTCAGCACTGCCCCAGCGGTGGGCAGCCGTCGGCGACGTTGTAGAGGTGGGCCCGTTCGATCCACGCCTGCCATGCGGCCTGCCACTCGGGCGTCTGTGGCACCTGCACGGTGGGTGGGGACGGCTCGCACGGCGCGGCTGCCAGGGCGAGGTCCTGGCAGATCGTGGCCCGCGTGATCTGCCACACCCGTCGGCCGACGCCTCGGCACAGGAAGCATCCGTCGGGCCGGGGTGGGGCGGAACATCGTCACGGAACCGTCGTCCACGACGGTTCGGTGCCGATGTTCGGGCAGCCGCGCCCGCGTCAGGTCTCCCAGGAGCCGCGGGCGGCGCAGCGGACGCAGCGGGTGGTCGCCGGCAGGGCCAGCAGGCGTTCGTGGCCGATCGCCTGGCCGCACGTCGCGCACACGCCGAAGCTCTCGTCGGTGTCGATGCGGGCGAGCGTCGCCAGCACGGCCTCCCGATCGAGGCGCGCCTGGCGGAGCAGCGCGCTCACCTGCGAGCGCTCCCACGCGATGGTGGTGCCCTCCGGGTCGTGCTCGTCGTCGGTGTTGGCCTGCTCGTTGGCGGCGACGATGTCGTCGAACGAGCGGGTGAGCGAGCGGATCTGGGTCTCGAGGTGGTCGAGCTCCGCCTGCGCGGCGGCACGCAAGGCCCGGCGCTCGCGCAGCGTCATCGTCCGGCGCTCCACCACGGAGCGGACCGTATCCCGGTCAGCAGGGGCCTCAGCCGACGACGCGCTTCTCGATCATGTCGGCGAAGTAGGTCTCGGCGCCCTCGTTCACGTTCCAGCTCCAGATCACCTCGGGGTGGACCAGGATCCGACCCGTGGTGCCCTCCCGCTCCACCGCCTCCGCACGGCCGGTCACCTTGATCCCCCGCACCACCCACGGCTCCACCGAGGCGATGTCGTCGATCGTCACCGACGCCCGTCCGTTCCTGACGACATTGCGCCACTTGATGGTGGCCGGGTTCACCCGGCCGCCGATGTCGATCACGTCGTCCACCAGCCGGAACCGCACCGCTGCCACGTCGGGCGCGCCGCCGGGCGAGGCGGTGGCGATCCTCGCGATCCGCTGCGTGGCGATGTACGCCCGCTCGGCTTCGGTGAACACGCTCATGGCCGCCATCATCCTCTCCCGCCGGCACCGTCGACGAGCGCTCCCCGAGCGGGAAGTTCGCAACGGCCGCCGCACCGGCTAGCCTGTACAAGTCCGATACAAGTGCGCCGGGCTGCAGCGGCGTCGGGAGGAGCAGAGCACGATGGCGAAGATCAAGGTCGACCACCCGATCGTCGAGATGGACGGCGACGAGATGACCCGGATCATCTGGCAGTTCATCAAGGACAAGCTGATCCTGCCCTACCTCGACATCGAGCTCGACTACTACGACCTCGGCATCGAGCACCGCGACGCCACCGATGACCAGGTGACCGTCGACGCGGCGATGGCCACGAAGCGCCACGGGGTGGCCGTCAAGTGCGCCACGATCACGCCCGACGAGGCGCGGGTGGAGGAGTTCGGGTTGAAGAAGATGTGGCGCAGCCCGAACGGCACGATCCGCAACATCCTCGGCGGCGTCATCTTCCGCGAGCCGATCGTCATCTCCAACATCCCGCGGCTCGTGCCGGGCTGGACCAAGCCGATCGTCATCGGCCGCCACGCCCACGGCGACCAGTACAAGGCCACCGACTTCAAGGTCCCCGGTGCCGGCACGGTGACCATCACCTACACACCCGCCGACGGCAGCGAGCCGCTGGAGATGCAGATCGCCGAGTTCGGCGCCGACGGCGGGGTGGCCATGGGCATGTACAACTTCGACGACTCCATCCGCGACTTCGCCCGGGCGTCGCTGCGCTACGGGCTCGACCGCGGCTTCCCCGTGTACCTCAGCACCAAGAACACGATCCTCAAGGCGTACGACGGCCGCTTCAAGGACATCTTCCAGGAGATCTACGAGGCCGAGTTCAAGGCCGAGATGGACGCCGCCGGGCTCACCTACGAGCACCGCCTCATCGACGACATGGTGGCCGCCGCCCTGAAGTGGGAGGGCGGCTACGTGTGGGCGTGCAAGAACTACGACGGCGACGTGCAG
>VFQR01001148.1_pt1 | contig 22136 bp, 23 predicted proteins | sample 3512321 | NCBI WGS metagenome assembly VFQR01 (sample SAMN10412374, study PRJNA504923) | tailings metagenome | isolation source: Relicate 3 Philex TSF1 revegetated site | place: Philippines: Tuba, Benguet | collected 2017-08-29 | reverse complement strand
ATTCCGGATAACGCTTGCATCCTCCGTATTACCGCGGCTGCTGGCACGGAGTTAGCCGATGCTGATTCCTCAGGTACCGTCATTGTGTTCTTCCCTGAGAAAAGAGGTTTACAACCCAAGAGCCTTCCTCCCTCACGCGGTATTGCTCCGTCAGGCTTTCGCCCATTGCGGAAAATTCCCCACTGCTGCCTCCCGTCTCAGTCCCAGTGTGGCTGATCATCCTCTCAGACCAGCTACTGATCGTCGCCTAGGTAGGCTCTTACCCCACCTACTAGCTAATCAGACGCGAGCTCATCTTCAGGCAGCAAGCCTTTCACCTTTCGGCACATCCGGTATTAGCCACCGTTTCCAGTGGTTGTCCCAAACCTGAAGCTAGATTCTCACGCGTTACTCACCCGTCCGCCACTGTGTCCGAAGACACCGTTCGACTTGCATGTGTTAAGCATACCGCCAGCGTTCATCCTGAGCCAGGATCAAACTCTCCGTTTTGGTTTGTTTCGAGTTTGTTTTCCGAAAAAGTATTATATTTTCGGAATCCTAGTTATAATTTACAATCATCTTTAATTTGGAAGTTCCAAATCAGATTCTCTTGACGAGGATTGGTTATTTCTTAAGCTTTCAAAGTATTGTGTTTTTACGGTTCAGTTTGTGTTTGGCGTTTCTCTCTCGCCTTCACACTTAATCTAGCCTAACTAGTCTGTTAGGGATTGTCAAGGGGTAGAGCAAACTTTTTTTAATACGGCAAATCCCTTGAGCAGCGGTGCTTGCACCTCTATCACCTAGAGAAAACAATGATGAGATTCTCCAATAACGTCCAAAACTATCTTTCTTTTATTGCTTTCTTGAGAAGGTTGTTATGGCCGGAAAGATTGAGTTGGAGAAGATTACGCACAGCCTCCTGTGCATCATCTTGTTTAATCAAAGTGTCTGCGAGTATTACAGCATGTGTACCAGCTTCAGCGACAAAAGACATATCACCTGGTGTATAAATGCCAGACTCACTGACTATACTAATGCCCAAGCTCTGGATCTGCGATCGCCTCGCTGCTAGCAATTGTCCAGTTCTGCCGATATCAATGCTAAAATCTTCTAGGCTCTGATTGTTAATTCCTATTAAGCGCACATCATCAAGCTGTAGCACTCGATCCAGTTCTACCAGGGTACGGATTTCTACCAAAGCGTTCATCCCTAAATAGTGAATCACCCGCAAAAAGTTTTGAAGTTGTCTATCAGACAGAATGGCTGCAATCAGCAGCACAGCATCTGCGCCTGCTGCTCGTGCTAAATAAATTTGGCACGGGTCTAAAATAAAATCTTTGCACAGTAGAGGTAATGCTACTCGGTGGCGAATGGTGCGTAAACTCTCAAAGCTGCCATGAAAGAACTTGTGGTCGGTGACTACAGAGATACAAGTTGCGCCACCACGTTCATAAGCTTTGGCCATCGCCACTGGGTCAAAGTCTGGCTTAATTATTCCATTAATTAAAGATGCTTTCTTCACCTCTGCAATAATGCAAGGTCGGTAATGACTTTGTTGCAAAGCAGTCAGGAAATCTCGCACTGTGGGTGCAGCAGTTAACTGACGTTGCAATGAAGCTAAAGACATTTCTTGCTGAATTTGTGTAACTTCATACTTTTTCTGCCATAGGATCTCTTTGAGAGTAGGTTGCAGTAAATGAGTATTAGGGGTAGTAAATGGGTAAGCCATATGTTAATGATGACCAAAAAGTATGAATTATAAAATGTAAGGCTACCCCTACATATTTTCTTTTCAATGAGCCTGGGTAGAAGCGTCTTTGATCAAAGGAAACTTTGAATAACGGAAATTTTAAATTTGAGTCTTCATCCTTTTGTGTTACAGCTTTGCAAACAACTGCCTGGGAATAGACTCAGTTATTGATATTCACTCACAACAATTAGGTTGGCATAATTTTTCAATTTTCAGAGTTGAAGCAAGGTTGATTTTAGCTTCAAACCTTCTACAGCTTCACTATCAGTTTGATTAAGCTTTGAACTTTCAACTAAACAGTTGTTTTTGAGCAGTCGTATATAGGTGCGGTAGGGTATATAATCTATTGGATTGTAACCAGCAAAACGGAGTATCAAAACACATGCCCAGGAATATTTGCCTGCAATAATCGCTTTGAGGATTTGCTCAATTTGTTCATTATTAATTTTTCTCATCATTTGTGTTTGATAACTGGTGATATTTTGAGTCATAATGTACGCTCTTTTAATCAATTACAACTGGTTTTTGGCTAGCAGGAATCTTCTTATTTGTATGAATTGGGTCTAGTAAAATTTTTCTATAATATTAGGTAAATTAAGAAAATATTGCAAACTTATATTAAAAGTAGGGGCGGGTATAACCGACAGAATAAATATCTAGTTTAACCCGCTCTTACAGATGAACCGTATTGCAGAAGCAGCTTCTTAATTAAGCTTACTCAATGTTTGGTAAAGTAGTATATGAACAATTTTTTGATAGACGTGTCTATTTTTTCGCTTTTAAAATCTGATTTATTTTCCTTAGGATCAACTAACTTGTAACTAGCGGAAGACAGAATTGCTCTTATGAAGTTTTATTTTCTAACGCGACGTGCCTTATAAGACTTCTCTATTTTCCAATTAGACCTTTTAGAAGCTATAAGTACCTGTCAATTACAATAAATAGTGTCTATTACCACATATTGACTTAAAGTTTTATATTCCTTTAGGAAGATTTTTTTAATCAATGCATATCCTTAGTTAAAAAAATGTATACCCTGTGACAGATGACATCATTTATTATGATATAGTTTAATCCCTAAATGAAGTAAATAAAAAAATTAAATTCAAAAAATTATTTTACTAATTTCAACCATATGTATTAGGTCGAATGTACCTAAATATATAATTTAGAATGATTGATGTTATTCATGAGTAAAAAAAATGACTGTTTAAATATTTTTTTGAAATTTCCTATTGTCAACAATATAAAAAAGTAGGTTGTCTAATGCTATAGCTTTGTTAAAATAGTAACTATTGGATTTTTTAAAGTAATTTATAATAAATAGTTGTATTAATCAAAAGTTTACATGTTGAAATTAACATGTAATAACAGATAGATGGTTTTTAGATTTTGATTGCAGAAAATTTCATCAATGACAAAGAATATTTATATTTAGAATAATACCATAAATATCTTTACATTACCATCATAAAAAAATCAACTTTTATTGTTAAAATCAAAAATAAAATCATATGGTATCTCTGATTGTTTGTAATGGATTTTGATTTTGACTTAAAGAATAGCAACATTAGAATTGTTGAAACCTGTGATTAGCAACTCATTAATGGGTATAGTTCCGACTTGTTTCACCTAGTAACCAAGGTATATAAGTTCTGGCGGCTACAAGCGAGTTTAATTTGATTTTCCATTGCTGCTACAATCAGAAATTGAGTTGAGATTTACTGGTTTACCGATGCAGTTTTCTGAGTGATTAATTAATAACTATATTCGGATCGACAGTCATAGGTTTTAAAGAAAGCTCGGCACAAAGTTTGATCGTCATTTCCTGCCACAAAAATCCTATTGATGGAAAAATGATACACGAATCGTCGAAAAAAATTCTTGTCATTGAAGATGATGCCGTCACCCGCAATGTCTTCTTAGAGGTTCTTGAGGCTCAAGGTTTTAATACTATAGGTGCTGAAAATGGCCTAGCTGGTATCCAGGAAGCACAAGAGCATTTACCTGACTTGGTGATTTGCGATATTCAAATGCCAGATATGGATGGTTACAGTGTTTTGGCTACACTCCGTCAAGATCCTGACACAGCAATTATTCCTTTCATTTTTTTGACTGGTAGTAATACTCAAGCTGATGTTCGTAAAGGTATGGAGTTGGGAGCAGATGATTATCTTACTAAGCCTTCTACTATAGAGGATTTGCTCAGAGCGATCGCTGTGCGATTTGAAAAGCAAGCTTTATTAAGGTATTGGTACACAAATAACTCTCATCAACTCAGCCAAACACTACCTTCATCGATTAACTCTGAGTCCATTTTTCCGTCTGTTCCTCACTTACAATCAGTTTTCGACTTCATTGAAGATAATTATCACCAAGGAATTACTTTATCTGATGTAGCTGTTGCAGTTGGTTATTCCCCCGCTTACTTAACCAACCGAGTGGCAAAACAAACAGGAGAGACTGTAAACGCTTGGATTGTCAAGCGTCGGATGGCAGCGGCACGTCCATTACTCAAAAATACTAATAACACAATTGAGCAGATTGCTATTACAGTAGGCTATCAAAATACATGTCATTTTTCTCGGCAGTTTCGTCAACATCACGGTCTTTCTCCAAAAACTTGGAGAAAACAGCAACAGCTTTTTGAACCTTCTAAAAATGCGAAGCTACAATTAATCAACAATCGTGGTTCGTTGGAAAAACTTGTCTCTTTAGGTTATTAATGGAAAGTAAATTATTTAGTTTTCGCTACTTTTTGGTTTGCTCAATTGTTGCACTAATAATTGCACTGTTAAAGCCAACAAACCAATTGCTACTATACCAAATATACCGCTTCCTAAAGCAACTACACCAACAACCAAGGTACGAACAGCAGAGGTAATTTTGATTACCAAGGGATTAATTGAATGGATAGGTTTGGTAGCAAAATTTGTGGCGATCGCAATCATTAGCGAATACGTTGCAAATGCCATTCCTCCGGAAATTACAGCCCCAATTATGGAGCGTAAGGGACTTGCTGTCACCTGTACTTGAGGATCTATTTTTGGAGTTAGATTTTGGTCAGTCATACAATTTTGGATTTTGGATTTTGGATTTTGGATTGGGCATTTTGTGGAGACGTGATTCATCGCGTCTCCACAAAATGCCCGATTTTTTTAAACTGAAGATGCTACCTGAATACCATGTGTAATTGTCCGAGTCACGAATAATTCTAAGTCTTCATCAGAAATTGCTTTCCTGATGTGCAGCTTAACTTGTTCTGCTTGCTGTTGAGACTCACAAAGAGCAAATACTGTCGAACCAGAACCAGACATCATTGTTCCTAAAACGCCTTCTTGATTTGCAAAGATTTCTCTCAGTTGCAATACTTGGGAATAGGTTGGTAATACTACCCGTTCTAAATCATTGTGCAGTTTTTGGGCAATCTTTCCTGGGTCTTGTTTGACGATCGCTTGTACTATTTCTCCTGAGTGGACTGCACTAGCACGCGCTACTAAGTCGTTGGTATCTCTGATATAAGAATTACCAAATTCCTGCCGATAGGTTTTGTATGCCCAAGCGGTGGAAATTTCTAAGCTGCGGTATTTTCCTAATACTATGTGTATGTTATCCAAACTTGGTAACGGGGAAAGTTGCTCACCTCTACCTGTGGCGATCGCTGTTCCACCTGATACACAAAATGGCACATCTGAACCGAGTGTAGCTCCGAATTCTTCTAATTCTGACTGAGTTAGTCCCAATTTCCAGAGTAAATCTATCCCTACTAACACAGCTGCGGCATTTGTCGAACCCCCGGCTAACCCAGCAGCTACGGGAATTTGCTTGTTGATGCTAATCTCCACACCCCCATATTTAGCAAAGGCTTCAGGAAACTGCCTCATCATGAGTTCTGCTGCTCTGTATGCCAGATTACTTTTATCTGTCGGTACTTGTGGGTGGTTACAGTGGACGCGAATGTTGTCATTACTTGTAGATAGAACATCAATGCGGTCTGCAAGGGCAATACTTTGGAGTATCATTGCTAACTCATGATAACCATCAGGGCGATCGCCAATGATTTCCAAATACAAATTGATTTTAGCAGGGGCAATTAAGCTGTAGGAATGCATTTTGAAAGTTAGGAGTTAGGAGTTAGGAGTTAGGAGTTGGGAGTTGGGAGTTAGGAGTTGGGAGTTAGGAGTTGGGAGTTGGGAATGTAACTCTTAACTCTTCACTCTTAACTCTTAACTCTTCACTCGTCACTTTTAACTCCCAACTTATTTGCTAAAGTTACCCATTGCTGAACGCTGAGGTCTTCGGCTCTGGCTTGGGGATTTATTTCTAATTGTTCCAGTAATTGGGTTAGGTGATCGCGTTCTACAGTTGATTGCAAATTATTTCGTAACATTTTGCGCTTGGCAGCAAATCCCAACTTTACTAACTTCTCTAATCGTCTGGGATCGAGTGCTGGTATCTCTATTTTTCTGGGACGCAATCGCACAACTGCTGAATCGACTTTTGGTGGTGGATGGAATGCGGCGGCTGGGACTGTGCAAATTAACTCACACTCAGCTAAATATTGTACCCGCACGCTCAACGCGCCAAAGGCTTTTGACCCTGGTTGAGCATACAATCTTTCTGCTACTTCTTTTTGTACCAGCAACACTATCGATTCAAATGGTTCGGGGTTCGGGTTAGCGATGGTACCGAGTAGTTTTTCAATGATCGGGCCTGTGATATTGTAGGGGATATTGGCTACTACTTTATTTTGCTTTTGAAAATTAGGAAATGCTACTAACTGGGATGGTAAATCTAAGGTGAGAAAGTCTCCTTGCAGGAGTAGAAAATTTTCTCTCTTACCCAATTGCTTTGCCAATAATTCGCATAAGTCACGGTCTATTTCAACTGCAAGTAGAGATTGGACTAAAGGTAATAAACGACGAGTGAGGATACCTGTTCCTGGTCCGATTTCTAGAATGCGTTCGCTCTGTTGACACTCTGCTGCTTTAATAATTGCGTCGAGTGCTTTTTCACTTTTAAGCCAATGTTGAGCAAAGACCTTGCGCGGTCGAATCATTGATATTTCTTGCCTTGTATGGTTTTCAGATGTTTCCCAAAAATGCGTTTGTTATTTTTTCTTAAGAATAATTCAGGAGCGGAGCCGGAGACGCTCCGCCTCCGGTCAGAATGGGCTACGCTCTACTACGCTAACAGAATTCAGTATCAAGGAAGTTTGCATATAATTATTAACCGAATTAATCAAATTAAATCGGAAGCAACCAAAAATCTTATTAGCAAAGGTTAAGGGTTATGAAATTTATCAGAATCTGTATTTTAGCTTTTTTTCTCGTCCCCTTAGGAACAAAGGACAATTAATTACTTAATATTGCTAAACAATCGGTTTCTGCCCACCAAACATAAATTGGTGTATCGCGGTCTGGTAAACTACCAAACGTATTAGGTTGTAATACATTAATTTTGACACCATTCGTTAATTCCACTATGTAATTAACGTGAGTGCCCAAATACATAACATTAACTAACCGACCTTCAAAACAGTTTGTTGGCAAATTGGGTGGATAAAGTGAAAGCTGGATTTTTTCTGGGCGTACACTGACAACCACTGCTTGTGATAATTCAGTTGGTGTATCTTCAGCACGGGCGATGATAATTGAGAGTCCTGTTTTTGTCAAAATTTGCACATAAGCAGAGTTAACCGCTAGAATTTCACCGCTAAATAAATTAGTATCACCGATAAAATCAGCAACAAAAGATGTTTGGGGACGTTCGTAAATTTGGTTGGGAGTACCAATTTGCTCTATTTTGCCTTGATTCATTACAGCAATGCGATCGCTCAAGGAAAGTGCTTCTTCTTGGTCGTGTGTCACCATCACAAAAGTCAAACCCAAGTCTTTATGTAAATTTGATAACTCAACTTGCATTTCCTTACGCAGTTTTAAATCTAACGCCCCTAAAGGTTCATCTAAGAGTACGACGGCGGGACGGTTGACTAAAGCCCTAGCCAAAGCAACGCGTTGCTGTTGACCACCAGAAAGTTGATTGGGAAAGCGCGATCGCAAACTTTCCATTTTCACCAGTTTTAAAGCTTCTTGGACTCTAATTTCAATTTCGGCTTGACGTAATTTTTTTAACCGCAGTCCGAAAGCAATATTATCCCACACATTCAAGTGGTTAAATAAAGCGTAACTTTGAAATACAGTATTGACGGGTCGGCGGTAAGGGGGCACATTAGTCATAGATTCACCTTGAATCAACACTTTGCCTGCATCAGCTATTTCAAACCCGGCAATTAACCGTAGTGTTGTTGTTTTTCCACAACCGGAGGGACCTAAAATACTAAAAAATTCTCCCTGTTTGACATCCAAATCGATGCCGTGTACTGCTGGTTCTTGGTTAAAAAACTTGAAGACATTACGCAGTTCAACGTCAAGTGGGTGAAAACTTGCGATCGCCCTCTGATTCTGCATCACAGTTTGAGCCATAATCCTTAGTAGAATGCCGTGATTTTACCTGATTTAGTCAATTTATCTACTTTATTGGGCAGACTAGATTTGACACTTTGGTTTATTGTATCCGCCAAAAATAATTGTTCACGAATATACCCGCCTAATTCTTTAGCACCCAGTACTAGCTATCCGAAATATTTACAGATAATCTTAATTTTCAAATACTCTTTGTCTTATGACTTTACTGAAACCATCACCGTTTGGCGGCAAAAAAAATACACGCACAGTCGGACGTAGTTTTCAGCCGACATTTTTAATCATATTTACTCTGTTGATGATTGCAGGAATTGGCACTCGTTTAGCATACTTGCAAATTATCGAAGGAACCAATCACCGCAAACGAGCAGAAGCAAATCGGATTCGTATGATCCCCAAACAACCAGAGAGGGGTAATATTTTTGACCGCAACGGCAAACTTTTAGCTAGTACTCGCTATCCTCGCTCTGTGTATTTGTGGCCGATGGCACATACTAAACCATTCTGGCCAGTTGTAGCTCGGCGTCTATCTCAAGTTCTGGAAGTTTCCCAAGAAGAAATGGAAAAGAAACTAGAAGAGGCTGGTGCTAATTCTTCTTCATTGATTCGCGTTGCTCGTGACTTGAACGAAGCACAAGTTACCGCATTGAAGGAGTATGAAAGCGAACTTCCAGATGTAGAAATTTCTACGGAAGCAGTTCGTTACTACCCGCACGGTAAACAATTAGCGCATGTATTAGGTTATACGCGAGAGCTAACTCCCGAACAGTTAAAAGAAAAGAAGCAGGAAGGTTATAGATTAGGTGATGTCATCGGTCAAATGGGAGCTGAAAAGGCTTATGAGAAAATGCTGCGGGGTGAATGGGGAGGTCAACAGGTAGAAGTCGATGGTGCTGGTCGGCCGCTGCGGGTTTTGGGTGAGAAACAAGCCAAAGCTGGGAATGATTTGCACTTGACCATAGATTTAGAGATGCAAAAGACAGCAGAAAAAGCTTTAGGCGATCGCAATGGAGCGATCGTGACCTTAGATCCCAAGAATGGTGCGGTTTTAGCAATGGTATCTCACCCCACCTTTGACCCAAATATTTTCTCGAAGCAAAAACTTACCCAAAAAGATTGGCAAATTCTCCAAGGTTCAGAACATCCCTTGTTGAATCGAACCCTCAGACCTTTTCCACCTGCTAGTACCTTCAAAGTAGTCACCACCACTGCTGGTCTAGAATCGGGAAAATTTTCTCCTGGCACGATTTTACAAACCTACGGTTCTTTAAACATTGGTGGTACACGGTTTGGTGAGTGGAACCATGCGGGATTCGGACCGTTAGGTTTTGTTGGAGCATTACAGTGGAGCAGTGATACCTTCTTTTATCAAATTGGTCGAGGAGTTGGCGGCCCGACTTTAATTGAATGGACTAAAAAGTATGGATTTGGCCAAAGAACTGGCTTTGAATTTGTTGATGAAGAAGTAGCGGGTTTAGTGCCAGATGAAGGATGGAAACAAAAAAGATGGAAGATGCCTTGGACTGTAGGTGACAGCATTAATATGTCAATTGGTCAAGGTGCTTTACAAACAACACCCTTGCAAGTTGCCATTATGTTTGCTGTACCTGCTAACGGTGGTTACCGAGTCCAGCCACATTTACTCAAAGACAATGAAGAAGCAAAAAGCTGGCGAGAGTCTTTAAAGATGAAGCCGACAACTATAAGTGTCCTGCGTCAAGGACTGCGGAAAGTAGTATCTGAAGGCACAGGTAAAGTTTTGAACAAGCCAACCCTTCCTCCAGTAGCTGGAAAGAGTGGCACAGCCGAAGCATGGAAGGGTTATGTTAAACAAAATCACGCTTGGTTTGGTGCTTATGCTCCCGCAGATCAGCCAGAAATTCTCGTTGTGGCATTTGCTGAACATTCCGGTGGTGGTGGCGGTAGCATTGCTGCGCCGATGATTTTAGAAATTATGGAAGAATATTTTTATCGGAAGTACCCTGGTAAATATCAGAAACCAGAAAGTCAAAACCCACCAAACTGATCGGGAGATGGGGGGATGGGGAGATAGGGAGATGAGGGAGATGAGGGAGATGAGGGAGTGTGGGGAGTGTGGGGAGTGTGGGGAGTGTGGGGGGAAAGATTTCTTCCCCATCCTCCCACACTTCCTAGAAAGCCCAATGCCCCATGCCCCATGCCCAATGCCCCATTTTATGGCTGAGTGGGTTTTAAATTTCTGGCTTTGTAGAAGGTTTCTAAGCTATGGCGATCGCCTACGAAACGCCAGTGCCAAGGTTCATAACTCACACCTTGGACATTATCCTTGGGAAAAGACATTTCAAAGCCAAAACGCGCTGCATTGGCTTGTAGCCACTGATAAGCTTTGGTATTTTCAAAGTTAGTTTGGAGATTAGTTGCTGGTGCTGCACCGTCTCCAATATCGACAGCATAACCTGTGTGATGTTCGCTATGACCGGGAGGAGCGCTCAGGGCAGCTCGTTGTGCTGGTGTTTGATTTCGCTTGGCACTGAGACCAAAAAATAATTGCTCTTGGTCTTTAACTGAGCGAAAGCCAGAAATTGGCACTAAAATTACATTTGCACTCCGCGCTGTTGCTACCATCTCCTGAAATTTTTGGGCAGCAGCTTTTCGCATTCTAATGCCCCTATTTCCGGAAATGGTTACTAGTTCTGACTCGACGGCTTGTGGATAGATAAGATGTCCCAACAGAGTATTGTTGGAATTATCAGATGCTGCGGGAGTTGCAGGAGCAGAACTAATTGGTGAAGGTTCAGAATTGCTAGTTTTTTTCGGTGTAGTCAGGAAAAACAAAAAACCGCTAATTAAAGCCACCAGGAAAAATCCTGCTACTCCCCCAATCAGTAAAATTCGGGGCTGCAACCACACCTGAGGTGCTGCAACAGGAGTATCGCGTATAGCCACTGGAATATCATCAGGATCGGGTGATGAATTTTGCAGTTTTTTAGAAAACCCAGCCTTCTTCAAGGGAAAACTCCTGTTTTGTAGGATAGCCATAACAGATTTTGCACTGGACAAAAGGTATACGTAACAGGTAGCATTTTACATTGGTGGTTCTGAGGTGGAATTTTGACAAACCTTTTAGAACTATACGTCAAGCTGGGAGGATTGATACTGGTAGGTTTTATTTTGGGACGGAAACTACCTGTGACAGTTCCTACCCATTTAGGACAGTTTCTTTATTGGGTGGGAGTACCCATAAGCATAGTATCTTTTTTGCGTCAATCTAGCTTGTCGGCGCAGGTTTGGATTGCACCTGTCATCGCTTACCTAGCCATTCTACTCGGTGCTTTTTTAGGTTGGGTAGGCATTAAAGCACAAGCTCATTTTAGAAATACCGTTCCCCAAGCACCAACTAAGGCTAGCTTCCTCCTGACAGCAATGCTAGGTAACACAGGCTTTCTAGGCTTTCCCATCACCTTAGCAATGGTAGGTAAGGAATACTTTGCTTGGGCGTTATTTTACGATTTGTTGGGTTCTTTTCCAGGAAGTTATGGCTTGGGTGTATTACTAGCAGCGCGTTTTGGCGGTGGTGTTCAGAATCATTGGCAAACTGTTAAAGCCATCTTAATTAATCCGGGTTTGTGGAGTTTCGGATTTGGTTTGCTGTTTCGAGAGGTGGCAATTCCCAGTCTTTTGGAATCGTCCCTAGAGAAATTGGCTTGGAGTATCCTAGCTTTATCTTTGATACTAATTGGAATGCGGTTAGCACTGCTCAATTCCTGGCGCAGCCTACCCCAAGCAAGCATGAGCTTGGGCATCAAAATGCTATTAGTTCCATTAATTTTGGGCAGCATCTTACCACTGTTTGGATTAACGGGTACCACAGCCAAGGTAATGGTACTGCAAATGGCTATGCCTCCAGCTTTCGCCACACTGGTGATTGCTGAGACATTCGATCTCGATCGCGATTTAGCAGTAACAGCATTAGCCAGTGGAGTTATCGTATTGCTTGTTACTCTCCCGATTTGGTTGTGGCTGTTTTGATTTTGGATTTTAGATTTTGGATTTTGACTTGTCAATTGGTATGACTGATTAAAATGCAACAAATCATACCAATAAAACTACACAAACAGCCGCTATAACTTTTATTCCCAGTGTACCCCTACTCTTAAGCAAGCTACGCGCAGGGTTTCCTTTAGGAGAAGTTCAGGCTTGACTTGTCTGTGTTTTCTCTGCGTCTTCTGTGGTTATACCAATTTGAAAAAAGAATGCGACATATGGATTCTCACAATTGAGACGCACAAAGCAATTCCCAATCCAAAATCTAAAATCCAAAATTCTATTAACACCATTGACTGACCTTAGCCGCCACTTCAGCGATGTTCATCTGTTCGTAGTGTTCAAAGGGTTGATGAATCCAAGGGTTATCAAGTAGGTAATCAACGTAGTAATCGGGTGTTATAACTGAACAGGCTTTATACCACAGTACGGCTGTGCGAATTTCTGCAATGGCAAAATCTGTATTTTGTTTTAGCCAAGGAATAGTTTGCTGGAGTGTAATTCCAGAGTCCACTAAGTCATCAACTAAAAGAATGTGTGAACCTAAGTTTTCATTGGTCATGGTTAAGTGGCGGGAGAAAATTAAATTACTTCTTTCTTGCTTGCCGGGGCCACTGTAAGATGAGGTTGCTAAAATTGCCAGGGGTTGATTGTATATGCGGGAGAGAATATCTCCGATTCGTAGTCCTCCTCTGGCAAGACAAATAATTTGGTTAAATCGCCAACCGGATTCATAAATCTGAATGGCCAGTTGCTCAATTTTTTGATGATAATCTGACCAAGAAACATAAAGGTCTGGCATAAGTCTCACTGAAATGGTAAATAGCTACTATTGAAGGCAAACGCAAACATTTTAATATGAGGACAAGTTATTATGAATGATTCTGTTGCTGATGGTGATGCCCAACGAAATCCTTTAAATGAAAAATTGGATTTGAAAACAAAATTGGCTTACGGTGCAGGAGATTTAGGCCCTGCCATTACTGCAAATATCTCTGTGTTTTTTCTGCTGGTTTTTTTTACTAATGTTGCTGGTATTCCAGCGGGTTTAGCTGGCAGTATTTTGATGATTGGCAAAATCTGGGACGGGGTAAACGATCCGGTTGTCGGCTTTCTGACTGATAAAACTAAATCTCGTCGCTGGGGTCGTCGTCTTCCTTGGATGTTTTATGGGGCAATTCCCTTTGGAATTTTCTTTTTCTTGCAATGGATTGTACCGCAATTTAGTGCAGAGCAGAGTAATAATATTTGGCCGTTGTTTTGGTATTATGTGGCGATTGGGGTGATATCTCAGGCGTTTTACACTGTTGTAAATTTGCCTTATACGGCAATGACTCCGGAATTAACTCAAGATTATGATGAACGCACTAGCCTTAACAGCTATCGGTTTACATTTTCCATTGGTGGTAGCATTTTGTCTTTGATTTTAACGCAAATTGTTTTTTCTCAAATTAGCGATCGCCAACAACAATATCTAGTTTTAGCAGCAATTTCGACGATCATTTCGATTTTAGGATTATATTGGTGCGTTTTTGGAGTCCGCGATCGCATTCTCGCTTTTGAAGCCAAACGCATCGAAATCGAGGAACCTCCTTCCCTTCCCTTCTTTGAACAGTTAAAAATTGTCTTCACTAACCGACCTTTCTTATTTGTGATTGGTATATATCTTTTTTCTTGGCTAGGCGTGCAGGTCACAGCCAGTATTATTCCCTATTTTGTAGTCAATTATATGCGGCTCAAGGAATCAGATGTCCCCACATTAATGATTGCAGTCCAAGGAACTGCTTTGTTGATGTTATTTGTTTGGGGTGAATTAAGTAAAAGAGTCGGCAAAAAAGTTGTTTATTTTCTGGGAATGGGTTCATGGATGATTGCAGGTTCAGGATTATTTTTCTTGCAACCCGATCAAATAGTTTTGATGTATTTTATGGCTGTTATGGCAGGAATTGGTGTGTCTACAGCTTATCTCATTCCCTGGTCGATGATTCCAGATGTGATTGAATTAGATGAACTGCAAACCGGACAACGCAGAGAAGGTATTTTTTATGGTTTCATGGTTTTGCTGCAAAAATTTGGTTTAGCTTTCGGGCTATTTTTAGTAGGAAATGCGTTGCAAGTAGCGGGTTTTAAAGAAGCTGTTCCTGGAGAAACTACATTACCCATTCAACCTGAATCGGCATTGCTAGCTATTCGCATCGCCATTGGTCCTATACCCACAATTTGTTTGATTTTTGGCTTAGTTTTAACTTATTTTTATCCAATTACCCGCGAGATGCACGCTGAAATTATGCTGAAACTTAGAGAACGGCAACAGAATCGGGGGAGATAATAGGAAGGGGGTATCTCATGACATAGACCACTAGTACAGCACGGCGCAAATAAACCAACCATTTGAAATATCTCAAACCATTATGAACAGGTAATTACGAATTACGAATTACGAATTCCGCCTTGCGGTACTAGAATTGCAACGTCTTTACATCTGGATACCGCCATTATGCAACGCCCTTCACTGACACTATTTTCTCAGCCTCATCTACTTGAATCTGCCCCAATCCAAACTGTTGAATTACACCAGCATTCGTAATTAAATGACTACTCACCTGGGCTACTCGGTAATGACTTTCTTGTGAGGCTAAGGCAGCAGGCAATAATAATTGGTCTGCTAAGTGTTCATCTACTGGTGCGCCTGTGTGATGAAACTCAAGTAGTTGCTGACAAGCAATTTCCGCAACTGTTTCGGCTGATAACCGCAAACGCCCAAACCCACCAAAACCAGCTAAGCTATTCTGATACTCAGCAGTCAGGAAAATGCCCGCCCCTGGTGCAACACCTTTTTCTCGTGATGCTTGTACAGCAACTTTTAAACGCGCTTCTCTTAATAAATTTTCGGCACGATTGGCCATGCGTTGGGGAATGTGGGAAGGTAATTCTGTGACCACCGCAACTCCGCGTACTTGCTGTAAGTTCCCCCGTTCCAACAAATTGATCCCACGGAGTTGACAACCACCAGTGACTTGCAGTTCTATTTCTCCGCCACCTTGGGGATACCAACCCCAAGCCCCTAATTTAACTTTTGCTTCTACTCCCATGCGTTGCAGTATCCGCAGATAAACTTGTTCAATGTATGTGACTGTGGGACTAAAGTTCACATGAGTTCCACCTTTGAGTGTTACTTGGGAATTGCCAGGTGCTAGCCCTAAAGGTAAGAGAATTGTCTGGAGAATGAGAGCGATCGCACCCGCAGAACCACCCGGTTGTGCTTTACTAACATCAAAGGCATAAGTCCCAGCTTGCACAGCACTACCTGGGATAAATTCTAGTTGCATTGAACCCAAAGCATCACCCCGTAATTGGGCATTACAAATTCTCGCTGCGGCACGAACAGCTGTTAAATGCTGTGGTGCTAGTCCTGGCTTTTTGCGTCCAGCGCGAATACCTGTAATCCGTATCGGTTCGCCAGTGATAGCGGCTAGACTTAAGGAAGTGCGAAGAACTTGTCCGCCTCCCTCTCCGTAAGAACCATCAATTTCAATCATGGGTGATTTTGGGATGTTGTTTTGGATTCTACCCACGGAATATTTAGAATTCAGGAGTCAGGAGTCAGGAGTCAGGAGTCAGAATTCAGAATTCAGAATTCAGAATTTAAAATCCAGAATTCAGAATACTTCAATTTTTACAGCGTATTTCAAGAAACGCAAAGTAAGCAAACTAAGTTTGGTAACCATGTATTAAGCCTGTTTTACTTCTGACTCTCCGAAGTTTCGAGCCGAGGAAGCCTCGGCTCGAACTTCTCTCTGAATTCTGACTCCTAAATTCTCAATTGAGAACTTTGCTTTTACCGGGGTTCATTAATCCATAGGGATCTACTATTTCTTTAAATTTTAACTGCTCAGGATCGATAACTTTTCTTCCACCATCTTCAATAATATAGGTGTGAGGATTGGCAATAGTCACCCCTTGTTCTTCGTGATAGCGAATAATTTCGTTGAGACGTTCTTCTGTGGTGTAGCGCACAAGTTGTAAACCACCAGGAACTACAGCACCGTTGACGCGAAAAAACTCCAAATGCATCATCACTTCATCGCCAAAATGATTATACATATGCTCTACAAGTTGCAAACTTTTACCCGCAGGAAACATACTTTGTAAGTAGGTGATTCCAGTATCTACAGTCCGGGCATGTAAGGTGGTGTGGTTCCAGGTAAATTCTGCTAAAGGTGTTCCTTTAGCTGCTTCCTGGGCTGGTTTTTCATAACTAATCTGGCCGCCGTATCGCTGCACCAAACCGGACAATAATTCTAAACTCGGTTCGGCAACCATCAAAAATACTGCATGAGTACCTTCAGGAATATATTGTTGTAAGGCGTGAAAATATTGGGGAATTGGGGATGCGAAGACAGAAATCAATTTCTTAATCATGCCATCGCCACTGCCAAGTGCATGACCAAATTTTGCTGCTGTCATGAAGTCGTCAAATGTAACAATGACTTCTGCCCAAGGATAAGCTGGCCCTAAGGGAATTTCCACTTCAGTGATGATCCCGTTAATGCCCCAAGCATGGTTGACCTTTTGTACATCGTCTCCCCGCAATTCGATCGCTCGGGGTTCATCTTCTAAAGTTACCACTCGCAGTGCCAAAATATTACCGCGATCGCGTAACGATCCATATTCTATCGAGCCAATACCTCCACTCCCCCCAGCAATAAATCCGCCAATTGTGGCTGTGCGATAAGTCGAAGGTGCCATGCGGATTTCCCAGCCGATTTCTCGTGCTTTTTTATCTATAGCCGCCAACTTTATCCCAGCTTCTACCCGTGCCGCCCCTGGTTTCACCCAAAGAATCTTGTGCATCCGTGTCATGTCTAAAATTACGCCACCGTGCAAGGGTACACATTGCCCATAATTTCCAGTCCCAGCGCCCCGCACGGTTAAGGGTACGCGGTATTTCGCACAAGCAGCTGCAACTTTGAAAACCTCTGGTTCATTGGTGGGACGAACCACAATATCCCCCACTTTTCCCTCTAGTTTCGGCACAAGCACGGGGCTAAAGGTGTGATAATCCTGGGATAATTTTGCGACTTGAGTCGGGTCAGTGATAATTTCAATATCTTCTAGAGAATTAATTAGGGCATTCAAGTTGGTTTTCGTCATAGCTTATTATTAATATTGAAACAGGGTTTTATCGATTGCACACAATTTTACTAGAACGAGAAGAATCTCACGCGCTGAACGCAGGTTGAAAAAGTATTACAATCTATCAAAGAAGGCTTGGTGACTCCAATCGAATAATGGCAACTATAACTGATATTGGCACGCTGATTACGAGAGATCCTCAACTACGTGGGGGTCGTCCCATGATTGCGGGAACAGGTACATCTGTCCGTCGAATAGCAGCCTTGTACAAGCAAGGTTATAGTGCCGAAGAAATTGCTGCTGATAAGAATCATTTAACAATATTACAGGTTTATGCAGCACTAACTTACTATCACGCAAATCGAGAAGAAATTGATACTGATTTAGCAGAAGAACAGGCGGAGTATGAAAGATTAGCTGCACTACATAAAACTTTGAAGCAGAAATGAGTGGTAGTTATATTTTAATGTTGACAAAAGATTCGTTGAATAGTATAAAGTCTATAAAATTGCTAAACTAATGAAATCCTGATAGTAAAAATGTACGATGAGCAAATGAATATATCGCTTAATCCTACTCACGAGCAATTTGTTATATCTAAAGTTGAAAGTGGGAAATACGCAAATGCAGACGAAGTAATTGCTGCTGCATTGCAATTATTGGAAGAACAAGAACAATATACTCTTTGGTTAAATGATACTCGCCAAAAAGTAGCGGTTGGTTTAGAAGAAATTGAACGAGGTGATGTTCTAGATACCGAAGTTGTCATCAACCAACTCAAAGAGAAATTGTAAAACAGTTACACCGAATAGTTGGGTTTATAATTAGAATTGTTAGGCATAGTCCAAAGCATGAGTGAAACAGCCGAAAAACTTAAACTCGAACTTTCTCAGCTTTCTGCAAAAGAACGTACTGAAATTGCCTACTTTTTAATTCATTCTCTAGATGAGGGTATAGATGATAATCTAGAAACTGCTTGGGATGAGGAATTAACTCAAAGGTTCGAGGATATTAATCGTAAAACAGCTATTGGAGAACCATCATATCAAATTTTTTCGGAGTTACGAGAAAAGTATTCGTGAAGTTTTTAGAATTTTTTTGTAGGTAATCGAAATGACACCAAATACTACTGTAAAATATCAAGTTCTCAAGGCAGTGGAAGAAATGCCACAGAATGTTACGTTTGAAGAAGTAATGGAGCGTCTTTATTTTCTATATAAAGTGAATCAAGGTTTACAACAAGTTGATGCTGGTAATATTGTGTCGCATGAAGAAGCCAAAAAGCAAATTAAGACATGGCACAAATAAACTGGACAAATCAAGCTTTAGCTGATTTAGAAGCAATAGGTAATTTTATTGCACGAGATTCACCAAGTTTTGCTCAGGTATTTGTGAATAGAGTATTTTCATCTGTAGAACGTCTAGAAAACTTTCCATATTCGGGACGTATAGTGCCAGAAATTGGTCAAGATAATATTAGAGAGATTATCTTTGGCAGTTATCGCATTGTTTATTTAGTAAATAGCGATCGCGTAAATATTTTAACTATTTTTCATTCATCTAGGCAGCTTAAAACGTCTGATTTATCTAGCGAACTTGGTGATTAAATCTAAACTAGTAGGTTGGGTTGACGCAAGGAAACGCAACCTACTATACTCTACTGGCTACCATTTTTACAATTCTGGACGGGCGAAGAGAACAGCATATTTTTTTGCTGTTTTTGTCATGTTCCATCGGTATGCTATTAAACTAGGGAAGAACGGTATGATGCCAGAAAAAGAAAGTGTTAATAAGAAATTATTAACTACAATATTAGGAAAAAATAATCCTCCAAGCAACGGGAATACAAACATAAGACAAAGAGATAATATAAACAAAACATTATACCATTTGTAGTAATTAGGATTGTATAGTCCAGCTTTATAAAGTGAGGGAAGATGCCCTACATTAGCATAATTGATTGTGAATTGTAGCTTATCTATATTTATAAACTTGTTAGTCTCATTCCAAGTACTTTGAATCCAGCCAACTTGACTGACAAAGTTAATGGCAAATATAAGCGCAATTTCATTTTTAATACTGAGTTTACCACCAATGCTTTGCCAAATGCGTTTTTGAACGCTAAAACCAAATTTACCATTGCTGTATTTAACCCAAAGTTGGTCAATAGTCCGAAGGTCTGTACTAGGAAAATTTTTAATAGATTCAATATCTAACCAGCCTTGATTTTCTCTATTTCCTGCTTTCAGCATAACTACAAGAGTTTCTTCATCGGCTTCTTTCCATTTACCCTCTCTCAATAAATCTCGCAGTTTTCGATAATCTACTCTTCTAGCAGAACTTAAATCATCTGATGAAAAATTTGGAGATGGTGAAGGATTTGGAGTAGGCTGTTTAGGTTGTTTTGCTGGAGTCTGATTAACAGGTTTAACCACAACAGATGGCTGAGGACTTGGAGGCGCAACAGGTTTGGGCTGAGACTGAGGTTTCTTTAACAATTCCAACCATTCTTGCATAGACTGTGGACGGTCTTTCGCCTCTATCTCCATCCCCTTAAGTATCGCTTGATTTACACGATCGCTAATAATAGAATTAATCTGCTGTGGTGACTCTAACACTGTACCAGTAGCTCTTTGTGGTGCGATCGCAGGCAATCTATTTGTTAACAAAAAATACAGCGTCGCAGCCAAAGCATAAACATCAGTGTAAGCACCCCTTATTGCAACTGTTTGATACTGTTCAATTGGTGCGAAGCAATGAGATAAATATGTAGTGTGAATTTGTGGAGAATTAGCGATAAATTCCCGTGCAATGCCAAAATCAATTAATACTGCTTCCGGCTTACCAGCACGCACAATAATATTTGCTGGCTTCACATCCCGATGCAACATACCATTTTGATGAACTACTGTTAACGCTTCACCTATCTGCTGGATGTAGCCCAATGCTTCTGCTTCCGATAAAACACCTTTACTCTCCACCCTATCAGCCAGATGTTCTCCCGCAATATATTCCATCACCATGCACCACAAATGCCCTTCTTGGAAAACATCATCAACCCGGACAATATGAGGGTGAGTACATTTCGCTAGCCTGAGTGCTTCTCTGACAAAATCTTCCTGAAATTTGGTAAAGTCGGGACGACGTTGCACTGTTTCATTTAGCGTTTTGATAACAAATCGTTTTCCTTGCTCATCTCTGGCTAAATAAGTGATACCAAAACCGCCTTGTGCCAGTATACTTTCTATGGTGTACTTCCCACCTCGCAACTCAAAGCCTGTTGACCAGACTGTTGTTGTCTGTGTAGTAAGCATTTCTAACCATGCTTGCATTGTCTGGGGACGGTTTTCTGGTTCTAATTCCATCCCTTTGAGAATTGCCTGATTTAAATTCTCATTAATATTAGGATTGTATTGCTGTGGTGGAATTAAGGGAACATTGTATATCTTCCGTTCCAGTGCTGCGGTAGGAAGTTGACCTGTGACAGCATAATATAAAGAAGCAGCCAAAGAGTAAACATCAACACTTGGTTCACGTCCACCCCGCATCTGTTGTTCGTAGGGTGAAAAGGCGGGATTTGCAAAAACTTTTGAGCTTAGAGTTGCGGGGACAGTTTCACCAGCAATACCAAAGTCAATTAAAACAGCTTTCCGGTCTTGCTGCACCATAATATTACCAGGATGAGCATCTCTATGTACTAAGCCTGACTGATGTACCACTATCAAAGCTTGAGCAATTTGCTGCACATACTGTACAGCTACATCTGGAGGTAATTTACCTTGTTGCTGTACTAACTCGAATAAACTCTGTCCTTGGACAAAATCCATGACAAGGCAATATGTACCGCCTTCATGAAACAAATCCCTGATGCGGACAATATTGGGATGCTGGGTTTGTGAAAGCTGTTCTAGTCGCTGTCCTTCATTAATAAATCGTTTCACATATTTGGGATATTCTGGATCGTGTCGCAAGTTCTCGTTGGGCGTTTTGATGACTACTAGATTATTTAAAAACGTGTGTCTAGCTTTGTAGGTAATCCCAAATCCACCCTGTCCTAAGACTTGCTCAATGGTGTACTTATCGCCTTGCAACTTTTGCCCAGGTGTCCAAACCATTGGTTTACAATTATGTGACGATAGTATTTATTATTGCACTTCTAGACTCCACTACGCCTAGAGCATAATCAAATTCAAATCTAGTTTTCTTCTTTAACAGCGCTTTCATGCCACTTACTTAATATCAAATCAGATAACGCACTCAAACCGACAAAAATTAATACACCCAACCCAGTAGTTAGAAATAATGCTGCAAACATCCGAGGAATTTGTAAGTTGTACCTAGATATCAAAATTCGGTAAGCAATACCTGATTTTGCACCGCCAGTCCCAGCAACAAACTCAGCCACCACAGCACCAATTAACTTTTTTGTTTAAGTCCCATTAGCGTTATCGCAGGGTAGGAAGTAGCGTGGGAACCTCGAAAACAGCGCTGGTTTACCAGTACCCAGACATCAGTGCGGCGTTTCTAGAGTCGCTAATATAAAGGTATAGTGGGAGACTCCGGCGCTCGGAAAGCATAGCGTCTCACGCCACTTTGCTCCACTTGGGAGACCCCAAGACCGCAGTGTTTCCCCTTTTCTAGAAGACTAGCACTTTTGGCTGCGCGATCGCCGCGACTAATTGATTTTACTTCAGTTGGGCGAGCTGCCGATGCTAATTTAGTAATTTAGCGGCTTATCAAACCAACACTTTCTCCATTAAGGT
>VFQR01001146.1_pt1 | contig 22223 bp, 19 predicted proteins | sample 3512321 | NCBI WGS metagenome assembly VFQR01 (sample SAMN10412374, study PRJNA504923) | tailings metagenome | isolation source: Relicate 3 Philex TSF1 revegetated site | place: Philippines: Tuba, Benguet | collected 2017-08-29 | reverse complement strand
GGACAAAACCAAACATTTTGCCCCGATAATACATCTCAGCGCATTTGTCTTCAAACAAACGCCCTAATACCATGTCTTCATATAACCGTAACCCAACTTCATTACTGATGCGGGTGGTGGCAGCATTAAATGTGGGTAAAGTACGCTCTTGAACCATTATTTTCGAGTATCCCTGTTGTACAACTTAAAGTTACGGTCTTAATTGACACTCTCCGACCTCAAGGTGCGGAGATTCTTGGTTCATCCAGCAAGCCGTAAACCTTCATGTCCCTATTTCCAATCGCCGACTGGTACACGGGCAGTACTTGACCAAACATCCGTAGCACACTACTAAATGCCAAGCCAATTCATGAAAGACCTAGAGGGCATCTGTCCCCAAGCTTTTGGGTACTTTGCCGAGAGTGCCTTAAAAGTCTGTTCCTCTCTTTTCCCCATGTTCTCCTGTGCCCCAGGATACATTGTTTATAAAGTTATTTTCTTTTCTAGGTTCACGCACTACTTGTTAGGCAATGACTGGGTTTTTAAGGTGGACTTTCCCTACCCACCAAGCATTACTACTTTCTAGCCAGTCGCTTGGGGTCACCCCAGAGTTTTCATTGTCGCGTGCTAGCAGTTTTTCAGCCTGTACTCTATATTGGTTATAGTAGCAACAATTGTAGCAACATGGCAAGAGAGAAAATGCTTCGGGTAAGGATGTCGGAGTACGAGTTTGAACAGTTAAAACAAGAAGCAGACAGCCAGGGTGTTCCCATGTCTGATCTAGTTAGGAAACTAATCTCTAAGTTGCCAAAACCAAATATAAAGCCGCTGCTTTAGGACGGGGTTTTAGACCCAAATTTTCGATAAGTTGGCCTGATAACATTTGAGCCAATAATTAGGTTAGCGTTTGCAAGAGTCAACAATCAAACTTTATTTATGCACCCTTTAGGGAATGGGGAGATGGGGAGATGAGGGAGTAGAAGGAGCAGGGGAGGCACGGGGAGAATAACCAATGCCCAATGCCCAATGCCCCATGCCCATATTTCTTGAAAGACTACCAATTAAGATAGACTGGTTTCTGCATATCCATTAACAATTTAAAAAAAATGACCTAAAAGTTTCTATACCTAAATAGGTAATTGTAATTAAAGATTAAATATGATATCATTTTTGTCTCCTGTTATCAGGGTCAACCTCCAAAAGTAGTAGTTTACTAACTGCATATTGGGGAAGTCCCGAAAAAATCAATAGATTCGTGTAACCACAACATTTATGCCGTGACAACAGCCCTAGTTGTGGTTTATGGTATCGAAGGTTGTATTAAACCAAAAATACTAAGAATTAAGACAAAAAGCTTAAGCTTTCTAGGCGAAGGCAAAAAATTAGTACTAGAATGTGACTCAAAATTTCGGAAAGGTACAAAACAAGTAGTTGCAATATACACTTGTAGAGTAGATTCTATACGGCATTATTATGGCACGGTTTTACTGGCCTGGAACGCTATAGGTGAATTATGTCGATCGCGGTGCAGGGGAAGTGGGCTGTGCGAATTCCGCTAGATTACTACCGAATTTTAGGACTACCGTTAGCGGCAAGTGACGAACAATTGCGGCAGGCATACAGCGATCGCATTGTACAATTGCCAAGACGTGAGTATTCAATCGCAGCAATTTCTTCTCGTAAACAACTTATAGAAGAAGCTTACGTGGTTTTATCAGATCCAAAACAACGCAGTACTTACGATCACCTTTATCTTGCCCACGCCTATGACCCTGATAACGTTGCTGCTGGCACCGTACCAGTAGAAAATCTCAGAGAAAGCCACAAAAGGAGTGTTGACGCCCAGAATTTGGGCATCGATGTTTCCCAAGAAGAATTAGTTGGCGCTTTGTTGATTTTGCAAGAATTAGGGGAATATGAACTTGTATTGAAACTAGGTCGTCCGTACCTAGTGAATAAACACGCTGTTTCAGGTAACAATCAGGGCAATAATCTAGCAGACGAAGAAATCCCCGAAAGTGCTGAACGTCCAGATGTGGTTCTCACTGTTGCCCTTGCTTGTTTAGAACTAGGACGCGAACAGTGGCAGCAAGGTCACTACGAAAATGCCGCTGTATCCTTAGAAACTGGTGAGGAATTGCTAGTACGCGAAGGGTTGTTTGTCAGTGTCCAAGCAGAAATTCAGGCAGATCTTTACAAATTGCGACCGTATCGAATTTTAGAGTTACTGGCACTACCCCAAGAAAAAACTGCCGAACGACGCCAGGGACTGGAATTATTGCAAAACCTTTTAGAGGATCGTGGTGGAATTGATGGCACAAATAGCGATCGCTCTGGTTTAAACATAGATGATTTTCTACGTTTTATCCAGCAATTACGTAACCACTTAACAGTTGCAGAACAACACAAGTTATTTGAGGCAGAAAGTAAACGTCCTTCTGCTGTCGCCATTTACTTGGCTGTTTATGCTTTGATAGCAAGAGGATTTGCTCAACGACAACCAGCTTTAATTCGTCAAGCAAAGCAGATGCTAGCACGTCTGGGCAATCGCCAAGATGTACATTTAGAACAGTCGTTATGTGCATTACTCTTGGGGCAAACCGAAGAAGCAACTCGTGTTTTAGAACTGAGTCAGGAGTACGAAGCTTTAGTTTTTATTCGGGAAAAATCTCAAGACTCTCCAGATTTGTTACCAGGATTATGTTTATATACAGAACAGTGGTTGCAACACGAAGTATTTCCCCATTTTCGAGATTTGGCAACCCAACCAGCTTCTCTCAAAGAGTACTTTGCTAACCCACAAGTGCAAGGTTATTTAGAAGCATTGCCAAACGATGCCCAAACAACGAATGAATCTGGTGTAATTAATCCGCAGCTTTTTCAACAACCACAAACAAATAATCCACGTTTTCCCAACAATTCAACTGGGACTTTTCGACAATTTGATCGCAATCGAACACCCGATCCAAATTTCCCAGAAACACCAACAAAACCAAGACCGGAATATTCAAATTCCTCGCCACCGAGATGGAATTCATCTGAAACTCCAGAAGTAACAGCTGCACCCCTTCCCACTGCTGAACGCATGGTCAGAGGTAATAATCAGCATTGGAATGGTTCAGCTAGGGCTAATGCACCCAATCAAAATCCAAAACGTAGACGAAGAAAACCCACTCAACCTGTTAACCGAGAACGTATACCTGATAATCGTCCTCGTCCTCGTCCGCGGCGACGACGACGAACTTTTGCTAACACTATAGAAGGGAAAACACGGCTGGTATGGAAAGTGTTTATTTCTTTAGTGATTATATTAGTTTTTTGGGTGTTAGCCACAACAGCTTTTGGATGGATAAAAAATCTATTTTTTCCGACATCATCTCCTCGTGATTTACAGTTGTTCGTACAGATAAATCAACCACCAGTTTTTATTCCTGACCCAACAAAAAGTAAACCAGAATTCCCAGAAGGTGCCCTCACAAATGCAACAGCAGAGGAAGTAATTCAAACTTGGCTATCTACCAAAGCCGCAGCTTTAGGGCCTAATCATCAAATTAATAATTTACAGCAAATTTTAACTGGTTCCGCTTTATCTCAATGGCGGCTGATTGCTCAACAAAATAAGTTAGATAACCGCTATCGCAAATACGAGCATAGCCTGAAAATTGAATCTGTAGAAAAAATTGATTTATTCGTGGATCGCGCCGCAGTGGAAGCTACCGTTAAAGAAGCTACACAGTTATATGAAAACGGTCAGTTTCAAAGTTCTTCTAATGAAAATTTGCGAGTCCGGTATGATTTGATTCGATATGGAACTAAATGGCGTATTCAAAATATATCGGTTGTCGAGCAAATAAGTTGAAATTTTTAGCCGATATCTATAGTTTTCTTTCTATTCAAAGGGTTTGAGGCTTATTTATTACCAAAAAATATTCAGAGTAACTACTAAGTTACTTAACTGACTAACTTAACTTAAATAAATTGTGCGTCTACTGTATCAGTATTAATTTAATGGAAGCTTTACCCGATAATTGGGCAGATATTCAACCTGATACTGTATATCTTTCAATCAGTGGTCTGCTAGTTTCATTTGCAAGCAGTCAATTACAAACACAAGAACAGATACGAGAAACGCAGCAAGAAATCCGAGAAACAAACGCTAATGTACAGGAGTTAACTAGTGATGTAAATCGTGTTTTAGCTCGTAGTGCTGTATTAGATGATCGTCAGTCCTAATGATAAGTCTTCACCCAAACATGATATGACTGGGAACTGCTATATTGGCGCATAGCTTAAATGTAGCCGCGATCGCCTAAAATAAATACTCAAATGTAACCTGTGAAAATATTTATAGTCAGCCATTTATCTCTTTGATACAGCTAGCATTATTCCCCAGAACTTTCCAACACACCTAACAAACTTTTCAACATCAAATAAGCAGAAGTCCCTCCTGGATCTTGATGTCCAACACTCCTTTCTCCCAAATAACTAGCCCGTCCCTTTTTCGCCTGCATTGGTATAGTTTCCTCCAACCCCCTTTGGGCAGCTGCTACAGCCTGTTGCATAGCTTCCACAGTGCCGTGATTTTCTCCTACAGCTTGCCGGAAAGTCACCACAGCCGGAGATAGCACATCTACCATTGTCTTATCTCCCAGTTGGGCTTTACCACGTTGCAAGACACCATCTAATCCTGCTTGCAATAGCTCTAACATATCTTGTTCTGTTAATTCATGTTTAAAAACTACTGCTGTACTAGCTCGCAAAAACCAAGTACCGTAGAGAGGGCCACTGGCACCGCCAATAGAAGAAATCAAAGTCATACTCACGGTTTTGAGAATGCTGCCTATGTCTTTGTCTGCAACACTTGGTAACTGAGCGATCGCCTTTTTAAACCCACGATCCATATTAATCCCGTGGTCGGCATCTCCAATCGCTGCATCTAATTCTGTCAAATATGTTTTATTTTGCTCTATTTGGGATGCAAATGCCTGCAACCATTGTAATATCTGCGTTTGAGTGACCATATCAAACTCCCCAGCGCCAACTCGGCGTTTTTACTGGTGCATCCCATAACTTAATGATTTCATCATCTAGCTTCAACAGGGTAATGGAACAACCTTGCATTTCTAGAGAGGTAATATAAGAGCCAATCAAATTTCGTACAATCTGCAATCCTTGTTGTTGGCAGATTTCGGCGAGTTTGCGGTAAACAAGATACAATTCTGAAACTGGAGTTCCACCCATACCATTGACAAAAGCTAATAAGCGATCGCCTTTTACAAGTGGTGGATCGATTAGTTCCACATCTGTCCATTCTCCTTGATCTTCATTCCACTCGCGCACTGTGCGAGTGTATGCTCTATCCTCAATGAGCGATCGCGTCAATATTTCGGTAATCTCATCTACGGGTTTTATCGTTGTACGTTCTATTCCTGGCTCTCCGTGAATACCGATACCTAATTCAATTTGGCGATCGTCCAATTCAAATGTCGGTGTTCCTTTAGCTGGTATTATACAGGATGTCAGAGCAATTCCCATACTCCGCCCATGTAAATTTACCCGCCGACACAAATTCACTATTTGTAATAAATCATACCCTGCTTCGGCTGCTGCACCACAAATTTTTTCTGCCAGTACTGTTGTTCCCACACCCCGGCGTCCTTGGGTATACAAACTGTCCTTGACTGCCACATCGTCATCAATCAAAATATTTAGCGATCGGATGCCCTCAGCACGGGCTAACTCTGTTGCCATTTCAAAGTTCATCACATCGCCACTGTAATTTTTGACGATATAAAGGATACCAGCACCCCCATCTACTTGCTTGGCTGCTTCTAGCATTTGGTCAGGGGTGGGTGAAGTGAAAACTTCGCCTGGACAAGCTGCATCAAGCATTCCTCTGCCCACAAAGCCAGTGTGCATTGGTTCGTGACCGCTACCTCCACCAGAAATAATTGCTACTTTACCTTGTACGGGTGCATCAGTTCGATAGACAAAAGCAGGGTCATAGTTGACTTTAATTAAATCAGAATGAGCAACTGCCATACCTTCTAGACTTTCGCGCACAAAGTCTTCTGGCTTATTGATCAGCTTTTTCATGGTTTGGTCACTTCTGACAAAGAGAATTTAAAATTCAGTCAACAGTTAACATTTCTGATAGCCTAGAGAAATTTCTACAGCCAACTAAGATTTTAGAATAATATATGACTCATTTTCATAGGTTTTTTTCAAGGTAATTTTCTTTTCTGGAAAAATATAGGGGGATTGAAACTCAAATGTTGATTGAGTTTGGTCTTTTGCAGTTAAGTATTTTCGGATATAGTTTCTGCCAAATCCTACTGCGTCTTTGATTCTTGCATAATCTTCTACTTTTTTATACAAAGAATCACTGGCGATCACAAAATAACTAGGATTTTTAGCATAGATATAGGCATGAAAGATAGCGGTTCTTCCTTCAACTGTTGATTGAGGTGCAGGAACCTGGAATTTTTCGGGTAATAAAGATGTAATCTCTGAATCAACTTCTCGCGGAAAAGCAGTCCATACAAGTGAAAATTGTGTAGCAGTTGCGTCCAATTGAGGATCTGACAAGTACGCTGCCATTCCATATTCTTGCCACTCTAAAAAATCAAATGCTATTCGAGTTTTTGGAGGCTTATTCAGAGAAATAAAATCAATTACTTCCTTAATTGATGATGGAATTTTTTGAGCGTTGACACTACCAGTTGCATAGGGAAAACTAAATGTACTAGAGAATATTATTACAAGTGTGAGACTGGCAATAAGTAATTGCTTTGCTAGCCTTTTATTAATTACTGAGAAAGCAGCAGTAGTTTGAGCAATGAGGATAGCGATCGCAGTAGTTATAAAAATATTTGCTAAATATAAATATCGTGATAATGGATCGATCGCACCTTTTAAGGCTAAAAGAATTGGTAGTGTCAAAGCAACCAGAAAGAAAATCGCCCAGATAGTAATAGGATAATTGACTAACCAGGAATTAAATTTATTATAAAAATTAATAATAGAAGTTTTCAGATTTTCTTTTGTCTTTCCAACCTCATTAGATTTTGTATATAGCATTTCCCGTTCTTGTAGGGGCGCAAAGCTTTGCTCACCTACAATTTGCGCCCCTACAAATTTCTGTACCTCATTTGATTGTAAACCGCTATACTTACGCTCTTTTAACTTTAAATAAGTCAAAGGAATAATCCAAATCAAAGAAAAAACAATAATTCTTTTGCTCGCATTTACAAAATAAAAAAGCAGCATTTTAGCATATCTTAACCTATCTAATCCTTTTCCTCCCCATAAATCTCTGTCATAAAGTTGTAGTCCTTGTATCAGAAAACTAGCTCCCAACATTTGAGCAAGCGTTACTAATACCGTTGCACTGACAAGCAATAAAGCTGACTTCCATTTTTTGTGTGCGAGCAGGAAAACTCCAGAAATAAATGAGAAAAATAGACTTTCTGTTCGGCAAAAATATGCTAAGCTGAATGACAAGATTGAAATTAAAATATAGATAAAACTTTTATCGTATTTAATATAATAAAATACATTATAAATCCCAAATGCAATAAAGAAAAAAGCATATGCTTCAGCCATAGGAGTATGGGCTAAATTCATCATTAAAGGCGTGCAAAAACACAATAAAAAAGCTAAAAGTCCTGTTATCTCGTTAGTTTGCACAGCCACAGAACGACCAATAAAAAAGAAACCTAGCAAGACAAAAGCAACACTAGTTAATTCAACAGCTTTGATACCTATACTAATATCAGACGTTACTGAAAAGAGAACCAAGCGGAGAACAAAAGACTGAATTATAAAGGGAACTGGCGGCCATGCTGAGACCCAATATTTTAGATCTAAAGCTTTACTTGGCTCATGAGCAAACTGCATCGCTATTGAAAAACGACCTCCTTTATCACCTTCTCCTAAAAATAATTTATCTGAGAATATTGAATAGCTATAAATTGAAAAAATAACTAGTAGAATTAAAATTCCTAGAAAATAAGGCCAATTATGGAAGAATTTTGGATTGTGTTGTTGAGATGTAGACATAGTTTTTCTAAATCAGGTCTAGTGCTTTTAATAAATTAAAAATCAGAAGTCAGCATGAAATCGGTGAAAAATCAAAAGCTGAACTTCTCATTTTTAGTTAAATTTGAAACTGGCATCTAGTTGTTCTTGACTCAGCACTCGTTACTCAGGATTGTTTTGGCGACTGAAATAGATACTTTTAGGCTGGTGAATTACCTGACGGGCTGCCACGTTGCTAGTGGTCTGTCCCATTAAATATGATGAGTAAAAATGTTCGTAGTTAGGACTTTAGTCCTGAATTTTTAAGCACTGAAGTGCTTACTACAAACCGATCAAAATTAATGGGACAGACCACTAGTGGTCTGTCGCAAAAGTTATGAGGTTTTGCGAGGGGTCAGATCCCCGACTTCTTGAAGAAGTCGGGGATCTTGCAGCCCAGCAAAATTAATGGGACAGACTACTAGGTTACTAGCTCATATTTCAATCTTGGCAATGATTAAGAGTATTTACTGATACACTATAGTTATCTATAACATGGTTACAGCAATAATGAATTGTATAATTTTGAATCTTTAAAAATTCTTTATTTATTATTTGTGTAAAAATCAGGCAATATTAAACTGCATTTTTGCGTCTTTCTCAGTAATATCATGTTCGGGTGAAGACTTACAGCCCATTTCAGGTAAATGAAGTACACTCTTTGGGGCACAATATATTGTGCCCCAAAGATTATCTTTACCTCACCGACTTGCAATCTGCTGTATCATTAGGATTGATATCATGTCCGCCTAATCACTTATCAAAAAAAACTCTCCGCGTCTTTGCGTCTCCGTGTCCCCGCCTCCCCGTGTACTGTAAGGTCAGTGTAGGTAGTTCACTCATTAGCTGTTGATTGTGGTTTGCTAACGCCATGCAGTTTGATAAAACTATCAAAGGCATACCACGCTAACACATACCAGGGAATAATTTCAAATTGCAAACCCTTTGCCAGTAATTGCCTCACAGCAAGGATGCTCAATCCCAAGGGAAAAATAACGCGCAAGTCAATTTCGCCTTTGGTTGCGAGTTCGACTCTTTTGTTGAAGTTCACAACTGCATTTGTAATGCCCACTGCTGCTTCAGAGTTACCCTCAGTAATATCGGCGAAAATAACTCCTAAATCTGTGAGTGTGGCAACTACATTTTTCAAAGTGTCATCTTTAGCATCGTGGTTGATTGCAATACTACCGTGATGAATATTAGTCCTCACCTGATTAATGTGAGGTTGGGCTTCGAGTGCATTAGCAATGCGTTCCATTTCCCCGGTTTGACGATGGGGTAGAGCAACTCTCAACCGTAGCCGTCCTGGGGTATTGCTGACAATTTTTGCAGATATTGGTTTGGATGATTTGCTGAAAGCTGTTTGCTCAATAATTTTGGGCATCTTGGTCAGATTACCATGACTATTTGTCAACACACGACTGCCGTCCTGATTTGGAGTTGGATTTTAGAGAAGGGAGTGGGAGTGGGGGATGAGGGAGATGGGGGGAGAATAACTCCTAACTCCTAACTCCTAACTCAACACTCTAATCCCCTATTCCCTATGCCCAATTCCCCTTTTTGATTGTTTTACACACCATTATCTGAGGTGTTGTCAACAGGGCTACTCGCAGCTTCAAATACTGGAGTTTGCTTGTCTTCCGCTAGTTCTGCCCTGGCTTCGGCTACAATATCTTCCCAGCTTTCACCGAGTTCTGCAAAGGCTCCTTTGCTTTTTTCGTAGGCTAGCAGTCCGCCTTTGATGACGGACTTGGCTATGGGTTTACCAATTCCAGCTACGATGGGAATCAGGACTGGGGCCAGGATAACTGCGCCAATTCCGGCTACGATTCCTACCGGACCAGCATCTTCAATGAAATCGGTAATTTTAGGTGCCATAGTTAAAATTCCTCCTATTATGTTGAAAAATTGTTGTAAAGCTTCCTACCATACTCTACTTAAAAGAGTTGTATCATCTTGCTGATGGTAGAGCTTTTTTTGGTGAAGGTTTGAGAATCGGGCGCAAACCGTTGATGCCTGCAACTACTGTTGAGCCGTTGTTGACTACTGTGGCTGCTAAGGGGTTAAGACCAAAGAACACTGCAACAAACATTGCTGCTATGTTAGGAAGGGCAACAATACTGGTGTTTTGATGAATTATTTGCTTAGCTTTACGAGCGATCGCAATTGCTTCTAATAAACCATGCAAGTCATTTTGCATTAATACCACATCTGCTGTTTCCCGCGCAATTTCCGAACCGTTAGCGAAGGATACTGAAACATCGGCGTAGGCTAAAGCAGGCGAGTCGTTAATTCCATCGCCTACAAATGCAACTGTTTTGCCTTGTTCGTGTAGTTGCCGAACAACTGTGGCTTTTTGTTCCGGAAAAGCTTCGGCGTGGGTATGGTTTGGTGCTATCCCCAGTTGAGCAGCCACAGCATTAGCTGTTCGCTTGTTATCTCCGGTGAGCATGTGAACTTCTACGCCATCGACTGTCAATAACTGGGTAATTACTTCCTGACTTTCAGGACGCAGAACATCACTATAGATTATTTTACCCTGAAGTTGATTGTTACTAGCGACGTAAATCAAGGAGTCTGCTGGTTTATGGCCATTGAGTTGTTCCATGTCTACGCCTTGCTGACGCAAAAAGCGATCGCTACCTACGTAAACAGTCTCGCCGTCAATTTCGGCTTGTACACCTAAACCGAGTTGATAGTCCCATTTGCTGCGGTTGGGGATCGCTATTTGTTGTGCTTCGGCATAACGAATCACTGCTTCAGCTACGGGGTGCGTTAACCGCTGTTCCGCCGCCGCAGCTAGTTCCAACACCCGTAAGTCTGATGTTGCAGGATTGAGACTCTCAACTCTCACAACTGACACTTCACCTTTTGTGAGAGTGCCTGTTTTATCAAATACAACGGTATCAACCGCTGCTAGTTGTTCTAATGCCCGACCGCTACGAATCAGGATGCCATGCTTGGCTGCGTAAGTTAGTGCTGCCAAAACTGTTGTGGGAATTGATACCCTAATTCCTGTGCATAAATCGAGGGTAAGCACGCTGGCTACCCGTATTGGGTTGCGAGTTGCGGCAAACACCGCCCCACCAAGTAACAAAGTTGGCACAACAGCTTTTTCGGCAATTTTGATGGCATAGTTTTCCATGCGGGTATCGTGGACGGGTGCTTCTTGCATTAACTTGATGCTTTGTCCGGCACGGGTGTCATTACCTACCCATTGGGCCAAGATATAAATCCGTCCCTCACGCATCAAGGTTGAGGCAAAAACTGGCTGTCCTTTTCTTTTCAAGACCGGCATGGATTCACCAGTGAGTTTTTGCTCATCTAGCAGAGCTTTACCCCCGAGGATAGTCCCATCAACTGGAACTTGTTCGCCGGGATAGACAATGACCGTATCCCCACGTTGTACATCCTGAATGGGGATTTGTTCTTTGATCCCATTGCGTTCAACCCAGACGAATTGCCCCAAGGAACTGAGTAAATCTAGAGTTTGCAATTTAGAAGAACGAGCAGTGCGATCGCGGATGTTTTCACCGATTTCGATTAAGCTCAACATCAACGATGGTGTGAGAAACTGACCTTGGACAGTAGTAATGGCGATGGCCAGAAAATCCAAAAAGTCAATGTTCAGTTTGCGTTCCTTTGTGATGCCTTCCAAAGCTCTTTGGAATACCGGTAAGGTTGCTAGAGCAATGGTTACCGCCACTATTAAAGGTGGGATCGGTAGTCCCAACGGGCCACCTAGCACAGCTAAACTGGTAGCCATAGCCGAAAGTTGCATTCCCGGCCAGGAATTCTCTGCATTTTCTGTTGCTTGAGTAGCCAATGAATTATTAGCTTTTGGCACAACGATTCCGACTTCATTGGCTGCCCCAATCAAATAACTCAAACGCGATCGCACCTTTGCATCGGCAGCTGAACCAGATTTATAATTCACAACTAACGCCGCCGCTGCCGGTTTGATTCGGACATTACTAACCAGGGGATCGGCTTCGAGTAAAGTTAAAAGACGTTGAGCATAGTCGGCATCATAACGTAATCGAGGCACACGCAACCTCATCCTTCCCTGGATTTGATGAACAATACTGTAGGAAACTTGAGCAGTATGTGTGCGGTTGTGTCCGTTCCTATCAGATAGAGAAACTTTGCCATTCTTTTGCACTAAAGGAATTACCTGACTCTGTTTCTCTACAATCTCGTCAGATGTTTGAACTCGTAGGGATGGTGGTTGGACTGTGACTTGTGCCATTCGTTATATCTCGTATAGTTTTACAAACTTGTTTGTTGAGGGGAGTGGGGAGATGAGGGAGATGAACAGGCAGGGGGCAGGGGCAGGGAGCAGAGGTGAGAATTCCTAACTCCTAACTCCTAATTCCTAACTCCTAATTCCTAACTCCTAACTCCTAACTCCCCAGTCATTTTTGCGTTGATGGAGTACTAGAAATTTGCTGATGTGTGAAATTCTGCTAAAGGCGATCGCACTTGCCATATCTGCCATAATCACATTGGCTGTATGCGATATTGCCGCTTCAAAGACGCTTTATTTGCAACAACTCGATCAGATGTTGTTGATATTCTAAATTCTCACCGATCCCAGGCACACATAATCGGACTCGGCCGGGAAGTGTATAGTTAAGGCTATGAACTACTCTTACAGATTGTCTGTAAGTGCGTAGGCGCAGCCCGTCGTAGACATCGCTTGAATCTAGTTGTGAGCTAGAACCCTCCATTGTTATCCTCCAGTGTTCCTAAGGTGTGGAACCGTCTATAACGGAAAGTTCGCCATCATGGCTAAGGAATAAGACAAAGTTGCAGGCTTCAAATCAGCCCATAAACTTGATATGTCTAAATTTGTGTTCTCTATTTCTGTCGTCAGACTCTCTTTTTGAGTTGTGTCTTCTAACACATTTGTGTTGTCTGATTGTGCTGTATGACTCTCTTCTAATGTTGTGTCCTCCAACACAGTTGTGGTATCTGCCTGTGTTGTATAACTTTCTTCTGCTAAGGATGTTTGTGGTACAACTTTGATGGCATTGTTCGGTGGATTAGTTTGCAAGGCCAACTCCATAAGATTTACCCAATGGTTGACGCTAATCGAACTCGGCTTATAAGCAATGGCGATCGATGCTGCACCAGTATTCACACGCACATTGATCGTCTGGCGATCGTTGTTAATCAACCTCTCTAGCCGCCGTCCATAGGCACGATCTTCAGCTAGTCGAGGTAGATGAAATCGGATGCGTCCTGGAATTGCATGAACTACACTGTAAGCAATTTTTACTGGCTGTGTTGTCAAATCCTTACCCTTCAAATCTCGCACCTCTTGGCTACAAGAATTTGCTACCTTTGTGGGGTGGGCGTCTCGCCCGCCCTTTGACTGTTGCAACGATTCCAAAGCTTCTGGCTCAAAACAATCAATTACCCTACGGGTTGCTTCTGCGGTGAGCATATAGACTGGAATCGAAACCAAGCCGCTGATCCCCAGTCCGCCTGTAACTGCTAGCCCTGTCATCAAAGGAATCAAGGAAATAGACTGTTCTTTCCAAAAATCAACGGATTTCCATGCCGCAAAGGGATCTGTCTGACTGTTTGAAGTCGGCGAAACTTGAGCCTGGTGAATATTAAATTGTTGCAGTAGTCCTAAAACTTGTGGTAATGACAACTTTTTTTCATCAAAAGCTATAACTATACTGCCTGTTTGCTCATTGGTCGCAACTTCCTTCACCCCATACTGCTGACGTAAGTCTTGGGATATATTTTTGATTGTTGATTTGGAAATACCCTCACTAGGGCGGATTCTTACCCGCCCAGCAGTCGCATGAACAATTTGCAATCTTTCTGAAGGCAGTTCCACTTGTAACTGTCCAGCTCCACTGCTTGTACTCGTATTTAGTTTTACTTCATCACTTTGATGCTGATGGGAGATTAAGTCACCAGACATACTCATCTGGGGACTTAACCTCTCGTGACTACTAATAATATTGGTCATTTACCCAATAACTAAGCCGAACCAAAGGTTAACGTTAGGTTAAGTATAACTTAAACTTTTCATAAACTATACATTTTAAAGAATTGTTTCAGATTAAGTCTTATTAACTACTCGTTGTTGGTATTCCTGTTCAGTAATCATATCGAGAGTATTTTCTAGGCGGTCTACAAATACGATGCCGTTGAGGTGGTCATATTCGTGCTGAAAGATGCGAGCGACGAAATCGGTTAATTCTTGCTTTTGGAGATTGCCTTGGCGATCGCTGTATTCCACTTCGATAGTTTTATACCGAGGAACTAACCCCCTAATGCCTGGTACACTCAAACAACCTTCCCAATCTTTGACAACTTCAGTTGAGTGAGCAATGATTCTAGGATTAATCATAGCAGTAGGTTCCATTTCTGGAGCATGGGGATACCTGGGATTAGGGCGAGAAGCCACAATAAATAAACGATAAGATTGTGCAACTTGAGGTGCAGCAATTCCCACACCATTAGCCTTAGCAACGGTAGCCATTAACTCATCAATTAAATTTTGGATATCTGGATATTGAATATTATCAACCCAAACAGCTTTTTGGCGGAGTGTGGGATTGCCTAATTGAATGATTGGCTCGGACATCAGAAAAACTCCTTTGGGACTGGGGACTGGCGACTGGGGACTGGCGACTAGTGACTGGGGAGGTGGGGACTGGCGACTAGTGACTGGCGAGTTATTATTCTCCCTCATCTCCCCATCTCCCCACCTCCCCAGTCCTTTATCCTTCACGTCTTACCGGTAAAGGAGCTGGTCGTACTGCTATTTGGAGAATTCGCCCATTGCGTTCTACTTCTATTGGTAGGGTGCTACCGATTTTGCTATTTTCTACTAGCTTCTGTACTTGTTCAATTTTAGTCACAGACTGGTTATTAATGCTTCTAATCACGTCACCTGCTCTGAGTCCTGCTGCGGATGCAGGCGATCGCGGTACAATTTCCACGAGCAAAACGCCTTCTTCTGATGTAAGATTTAGGCGATCGCCTGCAACATTTTTGATTCTTTCTTTGTTTTCTGGTGTCAGTGTCACCATTTGCACGCCTAAATAAGGATGATCCACTTTGCCTGTAGCGATTAATTGTTGGGCAATTCTTTGTACAGTGTTAATGGGAATCGCAAATCCCAAGCCTTGAGCGCCTCGGAGGATGGCTGTGTTCATCGCTATTACTTGACCACGAGTATTTAGTAGTGGCCCGCCAGAATTACCAGGATTAATGGCAGCATCGGTTTGGATGTAATCAACCCGCTTATCACTAGCGCCAATATCGCTACTAGAACGACCTGTAGCACTAATAATCCCAGAAGTGACGGTGTTATTCAAGCCTAAGGGGTTGCCGATGGCGATTACTGGCTCTCCCGGTTGCAAAATATCTGAGTTGCCTACAGCCAGGGTCGGCAGGTTATTGGCATCAATTTTGATTACAGCTACATCTGTTACCGCGTCTTCACCTAAAACTTTCCCGTCAAAAGTCCGACCATCTTTAAGTGTGACAGTCACTCTATCAGCACCATCTACTACGTGGGAATTGGTTAAAATTTGACCTGAGGAATTAATGATAAATCCAGAACCGCTACCCCTCTCTACCCGTTGTCTTGGCTGTGGTATTGAGTCTCGAAAAAATCGCCGGAATAAAGGATCGTTAAATTCTTCTGGTACACGAGAGGTGATTGTTCTGGAAGAATCGATCCTAACCACCGCAGAACCAGCATTTTGCACGACTTTGACTACAAAATTAGGATCTCCAGACGATGAAATAATTGGTGGAGGAGCAATTATTGGATTGGGAGCAATTGGTTTTTGAGCTTGAGGATCGCTCTGTTGATTCTCAGAGGTTTTGGCAGGTAAAAGAGAGCAGCTCCCCAACAACAGCACTATTGAGAGCATCCACAACCTGCGGGGCAAACCCTTGGTATTCAAATTTTTGAGCGTTAAGTCATGGTTTTTTGTCTTCATGTGTCGTTGCTTCTCCCTTGTCAGTCAGTGGGTGTTAGGATCTTGCCTACCGGGTATGTCCCAAAATGATTAAACTTAAAAGCTTGTTTTAGGTCTAGGGTGTCTGGATGCTAAATTGGTGCTTTCTCTTCTATTGTGACGATTAGCAGCAAAGGTGGTGGATGATGGAAATTTCCATAGAAGTTCTGTGGAGTCAGGTACTAGAGCGCCTACAGCTTGAGCTATCCCGACCTACCTTTGAAACTTGGATCAAAACTGCTAGTGCGGAACGATTAGAAAATAATTGCTTGGTGATACGTACTCCTAACCCATTTGCTCGTAATTGGTTACAGAAATATTATGTCAACACCATTGCTCATGTAGTACAAGATATTTTGGGTCATCCTGTGGAAATTCACATTACCGTTGCTCAAGGTGATGAAGTTTCTCATGTTAATGAACGAGAGGTTTCTTGGGAATCACCAAATCCTAGCAGTATTTCTGAACCCGTTTCTCATAACATCCAAAAAACTACGGATTTAAACTCTAAATATGTCTTTTCACGTTTTGTAGTCGGTGCGAACAATCGCATGGCTCATGCTGCCTCTTTGGCTGTTGCAGAATCTCCTGGAAAAGAGTTTAATCCTTTATTTTTATGTGGTGGCGTTGGTTTGGGGAAAACTCACCTCATGCAAGCCATTGGTCATTATCGCTGGGAAATTTCTCCTGGTTGTAAAATATTTTATGTCTCGACTGAGCAGTTTACTAATGACTTAATTACAGCGATTCGTAAGGATAGTATGCAAAGTTTTCGAGAGCATTATCGAGCCGCTGATGTTTTATTAGTTGATGATATTCAGTTTCTGGAAGGGAAGGAATACACCCAAGAAGAATTTTTTCATACTTTTAATACTCTCCATGAGGCAGGCAAACAAGTTGTGATTGCTTCTGACCGTCCCCCTAATCAAATTCCTAGTTTACAAGAACGTCTTTGTTCTCGGTTTTCTATGGGTTTAATCGCAGATGTGCAAACGCCAGATTTAGAAACGAGAATGGCAATTTTGCAAAAAAAAGCCGAGTATGAAAATATTCGCCTACCCCGCGATGTGGTTGAGTATATTGCTTCTAACTATACTTCTAATATTCGAGAGTTAGAAGGAGCTTTAATTCGGGCTTTGGCTTATATTTCGATTTGGGGTTTACCCATGACGGTGGAAAATATTGCTCCAGTTTTAGAGCCACCAAATGAAAAAGTGGTGGCTACCCCAGAAGCAATTTTGACAGTTGTTGCGGAGAATTTTGATGTTTCAATTGATGACCTCAAAGGTAACTCACGACGCCGGGAAATTAGCTGGGCGCGTCAAATTGGTATGTATCTGATGCGTCAACACACGTCTTTGAGTTTACCGAGAATTGGCGAGGAGTTTGGTGGTAAAGACCATACAACGGTGATGTACAGTTGTGAGAAAATTACTCAACTCCACCAGAGCGATCGCACTTTAGCACAAACACTACGCCAACTGAGCGATCGCATTAATATGAAAAGCCGTCCCCAAAAATCATCGTAAGTCAGAATTCAGGAGTCAGAATCCAGAATTTATTAAGATTTGGAAGCTCCAACTTCATAATTTGAAGAAAATCCACCACCTCACTACCCTTGATTTTTCAGCCATTCTGAATTTTGAATTCTGAGTTTGAAGTTTTCCACAACCTGCGCCTTAATCATTAACTCATCAAAGCTAATCAATTGGTTTAAAATATTAAGTAACGTATAAATATTGATTAAATTTTACTTAGCTTGTGGAAAAAATCTTACTTTTTGGGGAAAAAACTGTGGAAAACTTGAAGTTTTTTTAATTAAACTTAATTAAGTATAATTACCTTGTGGAAAAACTAAGGTATTTTTCCACAGGTTTTCCACAGGTATTTAACTAATGAATCAGCTGTACGCCCCTACGTATGTATCTGTATCAAGATTTTCGTAAAATAGTATCAGAATAATCCTAAGAAGATCAAAACTTTGACCAAAAATGTTGGGTTTCCTTTCTCAAGCCAACCTACGAAGCTTCAACATTATCATTGGTTTGATTTGCGTTGAGGTTATTGGGGTTAGGGATTTCTAGGAGTTTTTAGTTTTATTTTAGACAATAAAACAGTGAATTTACTTATGACTTGCTTGGTTCAATTTTTGTAAATCAGCTAAACTTCTCAATTAATGTCACCAAAAGTTTTAACAGCATCTCTTCTTCTGCTGTACGATTGGGACGATGGCCTAAAGTTAAAGCAAGTGCGTAGACGCAAAGCAGCTTGTCTACTGGCATCGCTTATTCGTTTTCTTTCTTCTTCTGTAGTAATTATTTTTGGCTGATACTCGGCTAGTAATTTAGCATAAGATTCCGGATTAAAAGTACGGGTCATTTTTCCATTTATCCTTACATTTATTCCCTTATCCAAGTGCTAAGAAACTCTACTTGGTTTTCCATTTGCTCTGCTGATTTCGCTGCAACTAATCTCAAAATACCACGCATCAGTTCTCCGACTGAGTATAGTTGCTGCTGTACTAAAATCATTCCTGAGTGAGGTTGTTCTTGAGTCAAGAAAGCTGTGTGTAAACTATAAAAATCTCGAATATTAGAACTATACAAAACGCGACCTTGCGACCTTGCCCAGATTAATTGTTCTTCATCAGGAAAGCCCAATCTGTTTACACTTAGAGTCGTGATAACATCTAAACCCCAATTTTCCAGAGCTAATACCAATGCAGTATCACCAGAATCCTCATCCATATACAAACGAATTCGATTCACGATTGTCTGCTTGCTCTATGTAATGATTCTATTCGGTTAGCTTCTGCTTCTTCTTGTGCAATATCATTATCAATTTCTTCTCGATTTATATGATAGTAAGTTAATGCCGCATAAACTTGTGCAATGCTTAAATGCCCAATTCGTGCAGCAATCTCTTCTGCTCTCAAACCTTGCTTATACCACATGGCAATTCGTCGCACTGTAACGCCAGTTCCAGCAATAATCGGACAGCCTCCATGAATTCCAGGGTGGCGGGTAATGAGAGTGCCAATATCAATACTAGTAGTTGACATTGTTGATAATGACTGTTATTTTGCTATCTATTTTAGTATTATTTAGGAGATTGTGGCTATTCTGTGTGAATGAGGACATAACTTTAGTTTTTTGAGTCAGCAAAGAATTATGAACGTTTACAAAAAATACATTACTATTACAGATCCAAAGCAAGTGGTCTTATCTGATTTGCCTTTTCAGGTAGGACAGCGAGTAGAAATAATTATTTTAGCTGAGGACAATACTAGAGTAGAAATTAGTAAAAAAGTTAGAGATTTATTTGATAAAACACAGTCGCTATTAGGAGTACAAGATATTACCGAAGCGGAAATAGCAGCAGAGATTGAAGCTTACCGACGCGGAGAATGAAAGTTGTTATTGACATTAATAAATTTGATGAGTCGGACAACTGTTCGACTTCGCAGCCTACCAAGCTATCCGACCCAGTTTGATATTCGGAGATTATGAATAACCTCACTGGAGTAGGTCTGGACTCCTCTTTGGTACGCCCAATGAATTCCCATTCATTAGTTCTGACAGCAGAAGAGTGCTGAGGGGAGACGCAACCACAACCCGAAAACCCACGTTGTTGTTCCAAAGGCCACGCGCGTTCCTGCCGCGATCCGCCGAACGGCAGCCCCCCGGACCGTTGAGCCACGAACCACCGCGCAGCAGGCGATTATCATTCTCACTCATCCAAGGGCTGCCGTCTACTGGCGATCCATTATAATTTTCGTGCCAAGCATCTTGACACCATTCCAATATATTACCATGCATATCAAATAAACCAAAGGGGTTTGGTGAAAATTTTTCCACATCTGTTGTTTGCTCACGATATTCACCCTTTGACCCAGAATTATAGGTGTAGTTTCCGTTGTAATTCGCTAAATCAGTCGTAATTGTCTCACCAAAATAAAATGGGGTAGTAGTTCCCGCACGACAGGCATATTCCCACTCTGCCTCACTAGGCAAGCGATAGGTTTTCCCAGTTTTATTAGACAACCTGGCACAAAATTCAATTGCATCATCCCAAAAAACACATTCAACAGGTCGATTAGCACCTTTGAAGCGGGAAGGGTCGGGATTTAAATCAGTATTGACCTTTTCCAGCGCAGCGACAATAGCCCATTGGCTTTGTGTAACTGGATATTTACCCATGAAAAAGGGTTGAACGGTGACAGTGTGCTGTGGACTTTCCCAATCAAATCGTTCTGGTTCATTCTCTGGGGAACCCATGAAGAATTTACCACCAGGAATTTTAACCATTTCCAGAACTACGCCATTGCTCAAATTTTCTGAGAAAAACTCGGCTCGTTTACGACTGCGATTAATTTGGCAGTTTTTTGCCAAGCCAAACAATCCTGATTTGACAGTTATGGTAGCGGTGTCAAACTCAAAGAACTGAGTTTGAATACTTGGCAAAGAAACACGTGTAGATGATTCGGTTTCTGGTCTTTTCTGTGATTCTGCTTGCTGTCTTTGATATTCCGTTGTTTCTTGAGGTAATATTTCTGCTTGCTGTCGAAGTTTTTCTGCTTGCCGTTTTTGATACTCTACTTCTTGTTCTTTTTCTAAGCGAACTACATCTTCATCCTTAAGTACATAGTATTGTTGTAATTTTTTTAATTCATTTTTAGCTGTTTCATTCAATGGATATCCTTGTTCATGTACAAAATTTGTCAAGAATAGCCTGTATTTATCTATATTTTCCTTATATATGCCGTAAGGCTCTAATGCTTTTTCTCGGACTGCCTTGGCTTCTAAATCTGTTAATCCTAACTTTTCCTGTAAATCTTTCAATATTTCCGATTCCACAAGAGAAATCTCGCCATCAGATGCAAATTCTTCAGCCTTATGACGATAATCAGCTATGGCGGCTTCTCTACTTGCCTGTTTTTGTTTTTGCTGACGCTCCTCAATTAGTTGTTTAGCAGCAGACTTAATTCCCTGAGCTACATTTGTGAATGCATCGTCTTGATTATTCCAAGATTTAACAGGTAGGGCATTTTTAGGCAGAGGTTGTAGTTTACCAAATTCTGCCGATTGCCAATCAACGTTTCGCAAAATAATTGGAATGACGCAAGCCTCTCCAGCTTCGTGGCGTTTGATTGCTGTGTTAACTTCAACACCCCAGCAGTATTCAGAATGTATAAAGTCTGCACTCACGAGCAATAGAATAATGTCGGCTGTGTTCAAATTTTCATTAATCTGCTGATTCCATTCTCCTCCAGGTAGTACCTGGCGATCGTCCCAGGTTGAAATTACACCTTGCCGTTTCAAAATACCCAGGTGTTTAACTAGTTCATTCTTTAGGAGTTCGTCGGCGTGAGAGTAGGAAAAGAATACTTTGAGCGACACCAACGATACCTCCGTCATTTTCCGTCTTTAGGAGTAGGATAAATTAGGCTTTTCACAAATTATAGTATTTTTGTCTGATTTCACGGAGAAACTAACCCCAAAGGTGAAGATTAGATGTTGTTGCTGTGTGATATCTTGTCCGGTTGAAAGGATTGACGCGGGGACGCGGGGACGCGGGGACGCGGGGACGCGGAGAAATTTTAATCACTTGTCACGACTTACGCAACGCCAATATTGTCATTGCGACCGAAACGGAGTGTAGGGAAGTAATAAGAGCGTCAGGAGGGATTACTTCTCTACGAGACACACTCGCGTTCGCTATCGCTCGTAATGACGAAATTACCTTATTTTTGCGTAAATCCTGATATCTTTGATAGATTCAATACCTTCGCCAAATCGAAAAATGCCTCGATTCGTAGGTTGGGTTGAGGCACGAAACCCAACGCATTTGTTGGGTTTCACTTCGCTCAACCCAACCTACAAAAAAATGGCGAAGGTATTAAGATTGTAATGGTTTTGTTGAGCAAGCGATCGCGTCCCAAAAAACACAAAGAATAGTCAAAAATTGAAGGTGCGTTAGCCTACGGCATAACACACCCTACATCTTAATTACGAATTATTACGGGACTGGTGCGACTTGAACGCACGACCTAGCGCTTCAGATTTGCGTGAGTTTCCCCACTCTCTGGACTATACCTTCACCATAGGCTTTTCGCCTTTAGGTGGTGGCTACCTAGTCTCTACACCTTCTTGAATTTAATCAAGCTTG
>VFQR01001145.1_pt1 | contig 22278 bp, 14 predicted proteins | sample 3512321 | NCBI WGS metagenome assembly VFQR01 (sample SAMN10412374, study PRJNA504923) | tailings metagenome | isolation source: Relicate 3 Philex TSF1 revegetated site | place: Philippines: Tuba, Benguet | collected 2017-08-29 | reverse complement strand
TCCCGATGCGCTCGACCGAGATCATCGAGCCGCCGCGCGTCGATGTCGTGGTCAGCGAGACGCTCGGCAACTACGCGCTCGAGGAGTTCCTGGTCGAGACGATGAACGACGCGGCGGCGCGGCACCTGAAGCCCGGCGGCGCGCTCATTCCATCGCGCCTGGAGCAGGTCGTCGCGCCGGTGACGGCGGCGCGGTGCCGAGACGAGCTCGTGGCCTGGGACCGGATCGGCCGCGGCCTGGATTTCGGGCCGGCACGGGTGATGACCCTCAACAACGCCTATGTGCGTGCGTTCCCACCCGCCGAGTTGCTCGATGGCGGGCGGAGCGCGGTGACCTGGGACACGCTCGACCTCGCCGCCCGCAACCGCTTCGCGCGCAAGGGCCGCGCCGAATGGCGGATCGACAAGGCGGTGGCAGTCCATGGGCTCGCCGTCTGGTGGCTGGCACAACTCGCAGCCGGGGTCGTCCTGTCGACCTCGCCGCTGGCCGCGCCGACCCATTGGGAGCAGCTGTTCCTGCCGGCGCTCGAGCCGATCGCGCTCGCGCCCGGGGAGACGCTGGCGGTCGACCTCCGGTCGCGCTCCTCCGAGGAAGGTGGCACCGACCTCGCCTGGAGCTATCGGGTGCGCACGGCCAAGGGCAAGGAGCGCCTCGTGCAGGACATGAGCCTCGAGAAGGGGTTCCTGCCCTGAGCCCGGATCATCGGACCGCAGGAAACGGCGACCGAATGAGGATCGATCGTGTCCGAGGGTGTTGCATCGCACACTCGGGACATGAACCAACCGGCCGCTCCCGCAATGGCGCCGACGCGGTTTCGCCGTATACTCGTTGCGGTCGCCAGGTTTGGCCCGACCGGAGGCCCACGATCTCGCCTGGATGACCGGACACGGCATGGATCACTCTCTCGCCTCGGTCGACATCTTCCGCGATCTGCTGCCGATCGAGCGCGCGGCACTGGCGGCCGAGCTCGCGCAGATCCGGGTCGCACGCGGTGAAGCGCTGGTCCGCCAGAACGAGATCTCCGATGCGCTGTTCATCGTCGAGAGCGGTCGCTTCGAGGTGACGGTCGCCGGCCGCAATGCGCCGATCGCGGAGATAGGCCCGGGGTCGCCGATCGGCGAGATCGCCTTCCTTGCCGGCGGTGCGCGCACCGCGACCGTCACGGCGGCACGCGACAGCGTGGTCATGAAGCTGACACGCGAGCAGTTCGACCGGCTGTGCGCGCGCAACCCCGCGATCTGGCCGCGGCTGACGGCGGCGCTCGCTCGTCGCCTCGCCGACCAGACCGCGGGCCGCTCGATGCCGGTCGACGCGGTCCCCCGTGTCATCGCCGTCATTCCGGCCGGCACGCGGCCGCTGCCGCCGAAATTCCTGACGATGCTGGAGGCGGCCTTCGGGCGTTGCGGATCGCTCGAGGTGGTGCGCGCGAGCAACCTGCGCAAGGTGCTCGGTGGCCAGACCGATCTCAACAGCCCGTCGGCGGCGCGGGCGCTGAATGCGCTCGAGGCGCAGCACGACTTCGTCCTGCTGATCGCCGACAACGAGCTGACGCCGTGGTCGGAGAAGGCGCTCCGCCAGGCGGACTTGGTGCTCAGCGTCGGCGTCGCGAGCCTCGACCCGAAAGGGCCGGTGCCGCTGAGCCCGCACGAGCAGCTCGCCAACGGCCTGTTCCGTGGCGAGTCGCATCGCCTCGTCCTCGTGCACGAGCGGCGCGGGCGCGTGAAGGGCACCGCGCAGTGGCTCGCCAACCGCAACGTCGTCGCGCACCATCACGTCGCGCTGGTCGACGATGCCGATACCGATCGGCTGGTGCGCTTCATCCGCGGCACCGCTCTCGGCTTCGTCGCGTGTGGCGGCGGCGCGTTCTGTGCCGCGCATATCGGACTCTACAAGGCGTTTCTCGAGACCGGCATCACCTTCGACATCATGGGCGGCACATCGGGCGGCAGCGCCATGACGGCGGCGTTCGCCATGGGCACGCCGCCCGAGGAGGTGGCGGCGGCGACGCACGAGATGTTCGTACGCGGCAAGGCCCTGCGCCGCTACACGTGGCCGCGCTTCAGCCTGCTCGATCACACCCACTTCGACCGGCTGCTGCACGAGCACTACGGCGGCATCGACATCGAGGACCTGTGGATCCCCTACTTTGCCGTGTCGACGAACCTGTCGCGCCACGCGATCCACCGTCACACACGCGGCGACCTGTGGGCGGCGATCCGCTCGTCGGGCTCGATCCCCGGCCTGCTGCCGCCCTATTACACGCCGGACGGCGAAATGCTGGTCGACGGTGCGCTGCTCGACAACGTGCCGGTGCGCATCATGCACGAGCTTAAGCGCGGGCCGAACATCGTCGTCTCGTTCGAGGCGCCGCGCCTGCAGCGCTTCCCGGTCATCTACGAGACGCTGCCGTCGCGGGCCCAGCTCCTGTGGCGCCTGCTTACGCCGTTCCGGCCGCGCGCCGCACCCGAGGCGCCGGGGCTGCGCTACGTGCTGATGCGCGCGCTGATGGCCAACCGGCACGGCTTCGAGCAGCACCTGAGAGAGACCGACCTGCTGCTGGTGCCGCCGCTGCCGGAATCCATGAGCGTGATGGACTGGGGCCGCCACCGCGAGCTCTATCGGTCGGCCTACGAGTGGTCGATCAAGGAGATCCGCGACATGAAGGCGGCAGGGCACGCGGCGTTCCAGCGCGCGACCGGCGGGCCGGCGCGGCCGTTCGCGCGGGTGCGCACACGGTCCCGAAAACGTGAGAAGGTGTGATGGGACGTGGACCGCGGGCGGGCGTAAGCAGAGGCTGCGGGTTTGCATTCGGCGTGCCGGCGCCGCGTTTCCCCGACCCGCATCTTTTCGTGACGTCATGATTTGAAGGAGGCGACGGTCCCCGCATGCGCGACATTTCGCGACGCCAACTCAATGCTGCCGCCCTCGGCGGATTGGCCGCTCTCGGCAGCACGGCCTTGCTGCTCCGCCAGACACCGGCTACCGCGAGCGACAAGCCGGTCAAGAAATTCGAGATCGAGCGCACGCCCGAGGAATGGCGCCAGCGGCTGACGCCGGAGCAGTTCAACGTGCTGCGCAACCATGGCACCGAGCGGCCGTACACTCACCCCTACGACAAGCTCTACGAGGCCGGCCAGTACAACTGCGCGGGCTGCGAGCTGCCGCTCTTCGCTTCGACCACCAAGTACGACAGCCGGACGGGATGGCCGAGCTTCTGGCAGCCGCTCGACAACGCGGTCGGCACGCAGGAAGATCGCACGTTCTGGCTGATGGTGCGCACCGAGGTCCACTGCCGGCGCTGCGGTGGTCATCTCGGCCACGTCTTCAACGACGGACCGAAGCCGACCGGGCTCCGCTATTGCATGAACGGCGTCGCGATGAAGTTCGTGCCGGCGCCCAAGCCCGACGAGAAGCGCGTCGAGAACAAGACCTGATCGGAGACGGTGACATGAGACCGATGCTCGGGCGTCTATTGTCGTTCGCTGCGATCGCGTGGGTGGCGGTGCTGCTCGCTGCGCCGATCGCGAAGGCGCAGACCGCGCCTCAGACTGCGCCCGCGGCCGGCGAGCGCGCGGTCGCCACCTTCGCCGGGGGCTGCTTCTGGTGCATGGAGCCGCCCTACGACGCACTCGACGGCGTCATCTCGACGGTGTCGGGGTTCATGGGCGGCAAGACGCCCAACCCGACCTACTACCAGGTGACGGCCGGCGGCACCGGCCACATCGAGGTTGTGCACGTCACGTACGACCCGAAGAAGGTCAGCTACGCGAAGTTGCTGGAGGTCTACTGGCGCAATATCGATCCGTACGACGCGGGCGGTCAGTTCTGCGATCGCGGCGAAGCCTACACGACCGCGATCTTCGCTCACACCGAGGAGCAGAAGAAGCTCGCCGAGGCGTCGAAGGCCGAGCTGATGCGCACAGGACCGATGAAGCAGCCGATCGCAACCGTCGTGCGCGATGCCGGCCCGTTCACGGCGGCCGACGACTCGCACCAGGACTACTACGTCAAGAATCCGGTCCGCTATAAGTACTACCGCTTCCGCTGCGGCCGCGACGCGCGCCTCGAAGCCGTGTGGGGCAAGCCGACGAACTGAGCGTTCGGACAGATGCGCGGCGCGATCAGCGGCGCGGCTTGCGCGCTGCCGTGGTATCGAAACCGACGTCGCGTTTGATCCTCATGCTGTAGGAAAAGCGCTTGGCGGGATGCAGGTTGATCGACAGCTCGATCAGCCGGCGGCCGGTCGCGTAGTAGCGGCGGATGACGCGCAAGGCAGGCGTGCCTTCGGCAACCTCGAGCAGCCGCGCATGTTCGCCTGTGATCGACACGGCGTCGATCTGCTGCTCGACCTCGACCAGCGTTTCGCCGTAGTGGCGCTCGATCACTTCCCAGATCGCGGTGCCGACGGTCGGGATCTCCGCCGTGACCGCGCTGAAGGCGGCGTCGATGAAGATCTCGGCGTGGCTCACGGGCTTGTTGTCGCGATCGCGGCGGCGGATGCCGATGATGCGCAGGAAGCGGCGGCCGGGGCGCGCGCCGATCAGGGCGGCCTTGCTGCCGCGCAGCGTCGTCTCGTCGGTGCCCAGGATCTCGAGCCGCATCCCGGTCGCGTACTGGCGGATGTCGCCGACCGAGTGCATCGTGTGGAGGAAGCGGCCGGAGGCCTGTGCCGCCTCGACCCGCGTGCCGACGCCCTTCCTGGCGGTGACGAGGCCGACCGAGCGCAGGTGCTGGATCGCCTGGCGGACGACGTAGCGCGAAACGTGGAACCGCTGCTGAAGCTCGGCCTCCGTCGGCAGCAGCGAGCCCACGGGATGGTCACCCTGCGCGATCTGCGCGGCGAGCGTCGCCGCGATGCGCACATAGAGCGGCTGACGACGCTCGACAGCCGACGACGGGCCTGCCGTGTCGGCGGTCTCGATGGGTTCTGCTTCGAGGTCGTCCATGTGCTGTCGCCGGGTCACGCTCGATTGCCCTTACAGCCTAGTGGTAAACGGTCTTCAGTGCACTCTTCAAATGAATCATCGCCACTGGAGTTGCATCATAGATCAAAGTCGTAGACGCGGCTCTTAACGATAATCTCAGGTCCGGCGCATGACAGCTTTCAGGTGAGCGACGGGAAAATGTCGCGATAGCCCATCGCGGCGGGATCGAAAAGGATGTCCGACGGCTTGAGAGGCCGGGCCAGCACCAGCCCTTCGAGCGAGCGGCAGCGCGACAACGCCACGTACGCCTGGCCGTGGGCGAAGGTACCGCGACCGAGGTCGATGTAGACGCGGTCGAGCGTCAGCCCCTGCGACTTGTGGATGGTCAGCGCCCAGGCGAGGCGGAGCGGAAACTGCTTGAAGGTGCCGGCGACGGTCTCGGCGATCTTCTGCGCGCTGGGGTCGTAGGCGTAGCGGCGCGCTTCCCAGGTGACGGCCTCGACCTCGTGCTCTTTGCCATCGAGCTCGATCCACACCCGCTTGTCGTCGAGGCGCGAGATGCGCGCGATGGTGCCGTTCACCCAGCGGCGTTCGGGATCGTTGCGCAGCAGCATGACCTTGGCGCCGGTCTTGAGCGTCAGCGTCTGGTCGGTCGGATGCGCGGACTGGGCGTACTCGCCGGTGACGCTCGCGTCGAATTTCACCGGGACGGCAGGGAGCGCATCGAGGTAGGCCATGTTGATGCGGTGCGCGGCGGCATTGGTCGGCGTCAGGATCACATAAGGGTCACCCTCGGCGAGCGTGCGGATCGGCGATACGCGCTCGTTGAGCAATTCCAGGTGGTGCTGCTCGACGTCGCCCTCGCGGACGCGGTTGAGCACGTCGATCAGCGCCTCGTCGCTCTGGCGGAAGACGCGCGACAATTCGAGCAGATACGTGCCGAGCCCGTCGCGCAGCGCGCTGATGCTGAAGAAGAACGGCCCGCCGTGCTCCGACTCGAGGTGCGCCGCGACCTCCGGCTCCTGCACGATCGGCGGGAGCTGGTGGAGATCGCCGAAGAGCACGAGCCGCACGCCGCCGAACGGCTCGCGCGGTCGCCCGCGGTTGATGCGCAGCGACTGGTCGATGGCCCACATCAGGTCCGCGCGCACCATCGACACCTCGTCGATGATCAGCAGCTTGAGCTTGCGCATGATCGCGCCGTTGCGGCTGCGGCGGATGTCTTCCTGGCGGATCAGGCGCGGCGGCAGGCCGAAGAACGAGTGGATCGTCTGGCCGCCGACGTTGACTGCCGCGAGGCCGGTCGGTGCGACGACGACGTGCTCGTCCTCGACCATCGCGCACAGCGCGCGCAGCAGCGTCGACTTGCCGGTGCCGGCGCGGCCGGTGACGAACAGGTGGCCGCCCGGCTCGGCCAGGTAGTCCAGAGCGGCGTTGTACTCCTCGGTCGGCCCGGTGCCCGCCGGCCACGTGCGCGAGAAGCCGGCGCCGGTCGCGGGCAGCGGGGGCGTGTCGGTACTGGAAGCAGGCAGTCGCTTGGCCAAGATGTGTCCTCGTTTCCCTTTCTGCCCGTAAAGAACGGGGAGAGGGGAAAGTGGTTCAGTCGCCATTCAAATGGCGCGTGGCAACAGGGTACACGCCTTCCTGGCCGAGCATCCAGACGCCGAAGCCGTCGTTGCCGAAGAGTGGCAGAAATGCCTGATCGAGCACGTTCAGTCCGCCGGTGAACGTCCCGAACGCCGGCACCACCAGCCGCAGCCGGTTGCCGATGAAGCAGGGCCGGCGCAGCGTGTGGCCATAGAGCGAGAGCCGCGCCGCCGGATGCAGATGACCGGCGATCTCATGCGTCGCGCGGCCGGGCGTCGGCACGTGCACGAACCGCAGGCCGCCGACGTCGAGCGCATCGACCACCTCGCCGCCGAGGCTCGCCGCGATTTCGGGATCATGATTGCCGGTGACCCAGATCCAGCGCCGGTCCTCCTGCAGGATCGCAAGCGCCGCGCGGTCGCGCGAGGAGATCCGCTCCGCCGCGCCTCTGTCATGAAGGCTGTCGCCGAGCGCGACGACGGTGCGCGGCTCATAGCGCTCGATCGCGACCGCGAGGCGCTCGAGCGTCTCGCGCGTATCGTAAGGCGGGAGCAGCGTGCCGCGGGCGGCGTGGGCGGACGCCTTCTCGAGATGCAGGTCGGCGACGATCAGTGTCTCTTCGCCCGGCCAGTAGAGCGCGCCCGAAAAGTCCGCGATGAGCTGCTTGCCGCACATCGACAGCGGCTGCGCGGCGGCATCGCCGATGCGTGCCCGCTCCGGGCTCAATGCGAGAACGCTCATCCGGCCTCCGTATGGTCGGTTTCGACGGCTTCCGCGATCAGCGCCTCGGCGGCTTCCTTCAGCAGGGCTTCGGCGGAGCTGCCGTGGACCGGCTCACGGCCGAGCTCGACGATCAGCGGCACCGCGAGCGGCGAGACGCGCAGCAGCGGACTATGCCTGATTCTCCCCCTGATTCGCGCGAGGAACGCCGCCAGCCGCCCGATATCCAGAAGGCCGGTTGCCGCATCCCGGTACGCAGCCTCGAGCAGGAGGTGATGCGGATCATGGCGGCGAAGGACGTCATAAATGAGGTTGGAGGAAACAGACAACTGACGCCCGTTCTTGGTGCTGCCGAGGTGGCGGCGCTCGACGAGCCCGGCGATGACGGCGCAGGCGCGGAACGTGCGCCGCATCAGGCTCGTCTCGGCGAGCCAGGCTTCGAGGTCGTCGCCGAGCATGTCCTCGTCGAAGAGGTTCGCGAGGTCCAGCTCGCCGTCCGCCAGCATCCGGCCGATGTCGCGCTCCGCCCACACCGACAGCGCGTAGTCGTTGGCCACGAAGCCGAGCGGCAGCGCGCCGGCGCGGTGCAGGCGCCGCGTCAGCAGCATCCCCAGCGTCTGATGGGCGATGCGGCCCTCGAAGGGATAGGCGACTATATAATGGCGGCCCGAGCGCGGAAACGTTTCGATCAGAACCTCGTCGGCGCCCGGGATCTCGGACACCTGTCGCTGCACGTCGAGCCAGTCGGCGACCGCCGGCGGCAGGCGATGCCAGCTCGCGGGATCGGCGAGCATCCGGCGCACGCGTGAAGCGAGGTGCGTCGACAGCGGAAACCTGCCGCCGGGATAGCTCGGCACCTTCGGATCCCTGGCGTTCGAGCGCGAGACCAGCAGCTCGTCGTCGGCGAGGCTCTCCATTCTGAGGACCTGGCCGCCCAGGAGAAAGGTGTCGTCGGGCGTCAGCTCGGCGGCGAACTCCTCGTCGATCTCGCCGAGCACGCGGCCACCGAACGCGGCGCCGACCCGCCCCGAACGTACGCCGCGCCGCTTGCCGACGAGGCGCACCTTCAGCAGCGGCTTCTCGACGATGGTGCCGACGTTGAGGCGGTACTGCTGGGCGTAGCGCGGATGGGTCAGGCGCCAGCGGCCGCCGCTGTCGGGCTTCAGTCGCGCGAACCGCTCGTACTGGCGCAGCGCATAGCCGCCGGTTGCGACGAAGTCGAGGGCGCGATCGAAGTCCGTGCGTGAGAGCGCTGCGTAGGGCAGCGCGGCGCGCACTTCATCGTACAACGCATCCGCCGAGAACGGCCCTGCGCAGGCGGTCGCGAGGATGTGCTGCGCCAGCACGTCCAGCGTGCCGGTGCGGCGGATGACGGCGTCCTGCTCGCCCGCGAGCGCGGCTTCGAGCGCGGCGCGGCATTCGAGTACCTCGAAGCGGTTGGCGGGAACGAGGATGGCATTCGACGGCTCGTCGAGGCGGTGATTTGCGCGGCCGATGCGCTGGATCAAGCGGGACGCCCCTTTCGGCGCGCCGAGGTGGATGACGAGATCGACGTCGCCCCAGTCGATGCCGAGATCGAGCGTCGAGGTCGCGACCACGGCACGCAGCTCGCCGCGCGCCATCGCCGCTTCGACCTTGCGCCGCTGGCCGACATCGAGCGAGCCGTGATGGAGCGCGATCGGCAGGCTCGCGCCATTGGCCTTCCACAGCTCCTGGAACATCAGCTCGGCCTGCATCCGCGTATTGACGAAGACGAGCGTCAGGCGATGGCGGGCGATCGCGGCGAGCACGTCGGCGACGGCGTAGCGCGCGGTGTGGCTCGCGATCGGCATCCCGCCTTCGACCTCGAGGATCTCGATGTGCGGTGTCGTGCCTCCGGTCACGGTGACGACATCGGCGAGCCGGATCGCGGTGTCGGGCGTCGTCTGTGGGGTAAGCCAGGCGCGAAGCTCGCTCGGCTGCGCGACCGTTGCGGAGAGGCCGACCGAGATCATGTCCGGGGCGAGCGTGCGCAGCCGAGCCACGTCGAGCGCCAGCAGGTCGCCGCGTTTCGACGGCGCCAGCGCGTGCAACTCGTCGAGGATCAGCGTGTCGAGATCGGCGAACAGGTAGCCGGCGTCCGGGCTCGCGAGCAGCAGCGCGAGCTGCTCGGGCGTCGTCAGCAGGATCTCGGGCGGCTTGAGGCGCTGGCGCTGGCGCTTGCTCGCGGGCGTGTCGCCGGTGCGGGTCTCGATGCGAACGCCGAGGCCCATCTCGGCTGCCGGCTCGAGCAGGTTGCGCGCGACGTCGACGGCCAGCGCCTTCAACGGCGAGACGTAGAGTGTCCTGAGGCCGGCACCGCGTGGCTCCTCGGCGCGTGTGACATGCGCGGCGACGAGGCTCGGCAAGAAGCCGGCGAGCGTCTTGCCGGCGCCGGTCGGCGCGATCAGCAGTGTCGATCGGCGCGCCGCAGCCTGTGCGAGCAAGGCGAGCTGGTGCGGCCGCGGCTGCCAGCCCTTGCCGGCGAACCATCCGGCAAACGGCTCCGGCAGCACTATGGCCGGCGCGGCCATGGTGCGGGTGCGGGAGGCGTTCAACGGTCGGGCTCGTGAGGGACGCGAAGGCATGGCGGGGAAACTAGCACGCCCGCCGTCCGTGCCGCCGCTTCAATCGGCCGCGATCGTCGCGCTCAACCCTTCATCTTCGGGTCGAGCCAGTCGCGCAGGCTGTCGCCGAACAGGTTGAAGGCGAACACGGCGAGCGTGATTGCGAGGCCGGGAAACAGGATCATCCATGGCGCCGCCTTGTAGAAATCGGCCGAGGCGCCGGACAGCATCAGGCCCCACGCCGGCGTCGGCTCGGGGACGCCGAGGCCGAGGAACGACAGGCTCGCCTCGAGCAGGATCGCCTGGGCGATGAACGCGGTCACCATGACGAGGTAGGGGGCGATGATATTCGGAGCGATATGGCCGAGGATGATCCGCGTATGGCTGTAGCCCGAGGCGCGGGCGGCATCGATGTAAGGCATCTGCGCGATCGACAGCGTCGAGGCGCGCGCGATGCGGGTCATTTTGGGCACCATCGGCAGCGCGATCGCGATGACGAGGTTCATGTCGATCCCGAACACGGGCCACTTGCCGAGCACGGCGACGACGACCATCGCCAGCACGATGATCGGAAACGCGAGCGTGATGTCGACGATGCGCTGGATCAGGTTGTCGATGCGGCCGCCGAAGTATCCCGAGCTCGCGCCGATCAGCGCTCCGGCCGTGCAGCCGAGGAACGCCGAGATGATGCCGACGGCCATCGCGGTGCGTGCGCCGTAGACGAGGCGCGAGAACACGTCGCGGCCGTACTGGTCGGTGCCCATCGGATGCTCGCGGCTCGGCGCCGTGAGCATGGCCGCGAAGTCGATTTCCTCGGGATGGAATGGCGAGATCCAGAAGGCTCCGACGGCGAGGCCGAAATAGAGGAGGATGATGAGGAAGCCGACGAAGCCGAGGGGCTGCTGACGGATGAACTCGAGAACCGGATTGGGGCCTCTCGGGCGGGCGTGCGTCAGCGTCGGGGGCACGGTTACGTCGGCCATGGGTGTCTCCCGATCAGCTCAGACGGATGCGTGGATCGAGCCAGGCGTAGAGCAGGTCGACCACGAGGTTGACGAGGATGAACGTCACGGCGATCAGCAGGACGAGCCCCTGGATCAAGGTGAAGTCACCGCGGGTGGTGGCGTCGACGAACAGCTTGCCGATACCGTTGATGTTGAACACCTGCTCGGTGACGACGAGGCCGCCGATCAGGAAGGCGAACTCCAGACCGATCACCGTGACGACCGGCAGCATGGCGTTGGCCATCGCGTGGCGCCGCGTGATGAGCTGCGAAAACAGGCCCTTGGCGCGTGCCGTGCGGATATAGTCCTCGCGCATCACCTCGAGGAGCGCCGAGCGCATCATGCGGGTGGCGACGGCGGCGTAGCGGTAGCCGACCGACAGCGCCGGCCAGAACAGCGCCATGAGGTTCGCCGTCGGGTTCTCGAAGATCGATACGTAGCCGATCTTCGGAAGCCAGCCGAAAACGCCTATCAGCGTGAGCACGATGATCATGCCGAGCCAGAAACTCGGGATCGCGAGGCCGGACACGGCGATCACGCGAACCGTGTAGTCGATCCAGGTATCTCGATAGAGCGCCGATATCGTGCCGAGTGGAATGGCGATGGTAACGGCGATCAAAGTTGCCATGATGGCGATCTGCAGCGAGACGGGAAAGCGCAGCCAGATCTCGTCGAGCACCTTCTCGCCGGTCCACAGCGACTTGCCGAGATCGAGGCGCGCGAGGCCCCACAGATACTCGCCGAACTGGTGCGCCATCGACTTGTCGAGGCCGAGGCGCTTGCGCTCGGCGATGATCGCGTCCTCGCTGACCGCGACGCCGTCGGCGCGCAGCTTCACCACCACGACGTCGCCGGGCATGACGCGGATGAGAAAGAATACCGCGACCGCGACGCCGATCAGGGTCGGAATGACGAGGAGGAGGCGTCTGACGATGTAGCCGAGCATGGTGTCCGATCAGGTAATGGGGAGAGAGCAATCTTCCCTCTCCCCGCTTGCGGGGAGAGGGCTAGGGTGAGGGGCGGCGGCACACTCCTATGTCGGCGCTTGTCGCCGCCCCTCATCCCGACCTTCTCCCCGCGCGCGGGGAGAAGGGGAAGCGGGCCGTCTACTCGTCCAGCCAGACGTCGGTGAGCTGTTGGCCGGTGAAGTGGCTCGGCGTGAGCTCCCAACCCTTGACCTTGGCATGATTGACGACAATCCGCTGATACCACAGCAGCGGAATATTATAGGCCTGCGAGAGCGTGTACTTCTCGAGCTCGTTGACGATCTTCATGCGCGCCACCGGATCGACCGTCCCCGACTGCAGGGTGTACATGTCGTCTATCTTGGTGTCGGTGTGGCGCGAGTAGGCGATCGCCGACACCTTCCTGCTCAGCAGCGTGTTGAACTGCGCGTTGGGATCGTCGGTGAAGTCCGAGATGTTCTGGACGCAGACGTCGAAGTTGCCGCTCTCCATGCCGTCGTACCAGAGCTTGGTCTCGACCTGCACGTGCTCGGACTCGACGCCGATCCGGCGCCACTGGTCCATGGCGTAGATGCCCGCCGGTGTGAACGGCTGCGCGATCGTGCGGTTGAGCAGCTTGACCTTGAGGTTGGTGACGCCGGCTTCCTTCAGCAGCCGCCGCGCCTCCTCGCGCGACTTGTTGATGTCGGGCCAGAAGCCGGGGATCTTCTGAAGCTCTTCCTTCGAGATCGAGAACGGGGAGCCCGGGCGGAAGACGCCGCTCACGCCCTTGATCAGCGACACCTTGCCGAGGCTTTCCGAGCCGCCCCAGCGGTCGATCGCCATCGTCAGCGCCTGGCGCACGCGGACGTCGTCGAACGGCTTCTTCTCGGTATTGAACGACAGCAGGATGTTGGTCACCCACGGCCCTTCCATGACCGTGACCTTGTCCTTCATCGCCGCGACGAGCTGGTCGCGCTCCTGCGGTGTGCGGCCGCGGAACTCGGCGTCGAACTGGCCGCCCTGGATGCCCGCGACGACGGCCGCCGTGCGCACGAAGAACAGCTTGTAGCCGTCGAGATAGGGCTTGCCCTTGTCCCAGTAGTCCTCGAAGCGCGTCGCGGTCCAGTGCGAGCCCTTGACATACTCGACGAACTTGAAGGCGCCGGTGCCCATCACCTGCTTCGAGGGATACTGCGGATCCTTGGCGAGCAGCGCGGCGCTGTACACGCAGTTGAAGGGCGACGCGAAGTGCAGGATCATCGAGGCGTTCGGCTGCTTCAGCTTGAAGACCACCGTGTTCGCGTCCGGCGTCGTGATCTCTTTGATGTCCTGGTGGACCGCCTTGCGCGACGAGACGACGCCCTCGGGCGGGTTCACGATCCGATCGTACGTCGCCTTGATGTCGGCGGACGAGAACGGCGAGCCATCATGCCATTTCACGCCCTGGCGCATCTTGAAGGTGAACGTGAGGCCGTCCGCGGAAATGTCCCAGGACTCCGCGAGGTCGCCGACGATCTTGGTATTGTCGTGCGGACCGGTCGACTTGAGCAGCGTCGAATACTGCGGCACGACCGGATGGATCATCGCGAACGTGGTGGTGCCGTGGCAGTCGGTCGTCGGCGGCTCGGCGACGGAGGCGAACTGGAGAATGCCTCCTTTCTTCGGGGTCTGCGCGGCGGCCGGCGCGGCGACCACCGCGGCCGCAGCCAACGCCAATGCAAGGCCTGCTGTGCGTCTCATAGGTCGTTTCTCCCTTTGTAATCTTTGAAGATTGTTGCCGGGACGCTGGTTGATCCACGTCCCTTCGGAATGTCGTTCACGTGTTGCTGCGCGCCGCCTCCTGCACGGTTGCGCGTCCGCGGTCTAACGGAACTGCCACTTCATGAATGCTCTCTGCAGCCGGCGACGGTGCCGGCGTCGAGACTGCTGGCCGTCGAGGGGGGCGCGGTCGGTCCTGCGCCCACGGGGAGGCTATCATCGGGCTGGATATGCTCCCGACCGCCTCCTCGTATGCAACGTCATCCTGCAACGTCGTCCCCACGTATTGGCCGGGCTTGTCGCGCAGTTGAGTTCCCCGAAAGGTCCGGACTTATTGTCGGCTATCGTCCCGTGCGGTTCAAGGCCCGCGTGGATTCGTTTGTCCCGCACTGCACCAAGTTCCGATGTCGGCGGAACCCGTTGTTGCGGCGCTCGTGTGCTTGCCGTCTAATCCGGCCCAGCGCGTCCGCCGCTGCCGGAGACCACGCTGGATGAAGATCACCGAAGTCCGCACCCACATTCTCGAGGCGCCGCTCACCGAGCCGTTCGGATGGTCGTTCTCGTCGACGTCCGTCAGGGCCAGTTGCCTTGTCGAGATCACGGCCGACGGCGGCGTGACCGGGTGGGGCGAATGCTACGGTCCCGCGCGCATCAACGCCGCGATCATCGAGGCGCTGAAGCCGAGGCTGATCGGTCGCGACCCCTCCGCCACCGACGTCGTCTGGATGGATCTCTACAATCACTTCCGCGACTACGGGCAGAAGGGCGTGGTCGTCTCGGCGATCAGCGGCATCGACATCGCCCTCTTCGATTTCAAGGGGCGGCACCTCGGTGTTCCCGCGTCGACGCTGCTCGGCGGCGCGTGGCGAACCAGCGTCGACGCCTATGCGACGGGAACCTACCGGCGCGGCAGCGGGGATCCGCTCGACTACATCGTCGAGGAGGTGCGCGCCTACGTCCGCGAAGGGTTCAAGGCGGTCAAGCTCAAGATCGGATTCGGTGTCGACGAGGACGCAGCGCTCATCCGTGCGGTGCGCAAGGCAGTCGGGCCCGGCATCGGTCTGATGCTCGACGCCAATCACGGCTTCGACGCGCTCGAGGCGATCGCGCTCGGCCGCGCCGTCGCCGACTGCGACATCGGCTGGTTCGAGGAGCCGGTGGTGCCCGACGATCTCGGCAGCTACGAGGAGGTGCGCCGCGGTCAGCCGATTCCCGTCGCCGGCGGAGAATGCGAGTTCACGCGCTGGGGCTTCCGCGAGGTATTCCTTCGCCGCGCGATGGACATCGTGCAGCCTGACACCTGCGCCGCGGGTGGTCTCTCGGAGTGCAAGAAGATTGCGGACATGGCCGCGGCGTTCGGCGTTCGCTACGTACCGCACGTGTGGGGCACGGGCATCGGGCTCGCGGCGTCCCTGCAACTCATTGCGGCCCTGCCGGACGTGCCGCCCCGCCATACGCCCCGTCCACCGATCCTCGAGTTCGACCGCTCTGAGCATCCGTTCCGGCAGGCTGTCCTCCGGACGCCGATCGAGCACGAGCGCGGGCGCGTCGCCATTCCCGCCGGGCCGGGTCTCGGCATCGAGATCGACCGCGAGGCGATCGCGCGCTACCGGGTCGCCTGAGACGCTCTACTCCAACAGCGGAAACTCTGTCCGGGAGGCCACGGTCCACCGATGTGTCCGCTCGGACGATTTCCACAGTATCGATCGTCCAGGTCGGATTCAGACCTTGCGAATGTCTCTTCCGTGACTCTGCCGATCAGGGAACTGAGCGCCGCTCTGCGCGCCCCGAAGCGGTGACGAAGCGGCTGTGGATCATGTGGGTAGAGGCCGGTCGAAGGATTGCTGATCAGTAAGAATTCATTAAGAATCTGGAAGAGGTTAACGAACCATCCCACAAAAGCGTTGCCGTTCAGCAACGTCTCGTTCGCAGCAGGATCGTCAGCCCGCTATGGCGGTGCTGGCGTGCTTGAGAGCCACCGCGAATCACTTCTGTATCGGCTCACGCTGAGCACATGGGATTGCAGGCGCGCGGCCATCGGGGGCTGCAGGGACGTAGCGTCCGAGCCCAAGAAAGAGGTTGGAATGAAGCTCTCGGTCTGGAAATCTTCGATTGCGTTGGCTGGTCTGCTGCTGGCCTCGGTCTCGCCCGCGCTTGCGGGCGGCGGCTTGAAGGACGGCGGCGTCGAGCCGACGTGGATCGCCACCTACTCTGGCTCCGATTTTGCCAAGGACTCCTTCTACAGCTACTCGGGCGCCGTGATCTCGCTGCAGCGTGATCTCTCGAAGAGCGGCTTCGTGTTCCAGGGCTTCGCCGGCTACGGCTCCTACGAGTACGACAGCCCCGGCGTCCCCGGCGGGCGGGTCGACGGCGACGTCACGCAGCTTGCCGCCATGCTCGGCTATCTCTGGGTGCGCCCGGGTGCGGCCATCGGCCTCTATGTCGGCGCCGACTACCACAACTTCGACCTGACGCCGAACGACCCGTTCTCGCCCGTCAACGGCAGCGAGGTCGGCTTCCGCGTCGGCGGCGACATCCGCATGATCGGCGAGCGGCACTATTTCACCCTCGAAGGCTACTATTCGACGGCCTTCGAGACGTACTGGTCGCGGGTGCGCGCCGGCCTCAACCTGGGCCGCGTCATCATTGGTCCCGAGGCCCTCGCGATGGGCAACGACGGCTACGCGGCGCAGCGCGTCGGCGGCTTCGCGATGTTCAAGCTCGACTTCCTCGGCACCAAGAATCCGGCCGAGCTGACGATCAATGCCGGCTATCAGTTCGTCGCCGATGACAACACGGCCGGCCCGCCGTCGGGCGGACAGGGTGGCTACGTCGGCTTCAATCTCGGCTTCGCATTCTGAGCCGACCCGCTGGTCCAATGATAATGAGATGAGGCGCCTCGCGGCGCCTCATTGCGTTTCGACGGCCTGCTACTCGGCGGCGTCGAGGAAAACACGCGGCGGCGCGGCGGCCGTGATGGGTCCATTCGCTGTCTGCGGTATCGCGGCATCGGACCTGGCCATCGGCGGGAGGCCGATCCGCTTGGCGCGGCCCCACCCGGTGAACCGGCCGCACAGCGCCGCGAACAGTGCGCGCAGCGAGATCCAGAACAGGAGCTGGCGGTAGGTGAAACGTTGCAGCAGCGTCAGCGGCAGCAGGGACCAGTTGCCCTTCCCGCCATGCAGCCACAGCCCGAGCGCCGCGAAGGCCAGCTCGAGAACCTGGAACACGCCCCAGTAAGCCAGGATCTCGACCGTGCTCGCCGAGAGCAGCGTGTCCCCGTAGTGAACGTAAGCCCAGAAGTCCGCCAGCAGTGCTGCCACCAGCAGCGCGTCCATGACTGGCGAGAACAGCGTGAACAGGAACTGGAAGATCACGATGTTGGGGATCGTGAACAGCTTGAGGCCCCACGCCCCGCGCTGCAGGTAGACGCCGCGATGCTTGCAGGCGACCTGGAGCATCCCGAACATCCAGCGGAAGCGCTGCTTGTTGAACTCGCGCACGGTTTCGGGCGCCTCGGTCACGGCGTACGCCGTAGGCTCGTTGCGGACGAGCCAGCCGGCGCGCTCGAGCTTGAACGTGAGATCGGCATCTTCGGCGCTGGTGTCGGAGGCATAGAGGCCGGCGTCGATGATCGCGGTGCGGCGCCATGCGCCGATCGCGCCCGGCACCACCGGGATGCCGTTGACGATCTCGAAGGCGCGCCGATCCATGCTCTGCGCGGTCAGGTACTCGAGCGCCTGGAAGCGCGACAGCATCCGCGTCCGGTTGCCGACGGTGACGACGCCGGCCACCGCGCCGACGCGGCTGTCCGCGAAATGCACGAGGAGGCGGTCGAGCGCATCGGGGGCAAGGCGCGTATCGGCGTCGATGCAGACCACGATGTCGGTCTCGGTGAGACGAATGGCGTGGTTGAGTGCGCTCGACTTGCCGCCGTTGCGCTTGGTGATCAGCCGCACCCGCGGTTCGTGTGCGAAGGCCTCGCGGACGACATCGCACGTGCGATCGGTCGATCCGTCGTCGACGACCACGATCTCGAAGCCGGGTGTTTCGGACCGTAGCAGGGACGTGATCGAATCGACGATCACGCGCTCCTCGTTGTGCGCCGGCAGGATCACGGCAAAGGTCGGGCGACGTGCCGGCGCCGGCAGTGGCGTCCGCACCACCCGCGACTGCCGCCAGGCGACGAAGCCGATGATGAGCAGCCGCGCGACGCCGAGGACGATACCGATCACGAACAGGACGCCGAGGAAGCTGTTGAGCGCGCGGACAACAGAGAAGCCGATGTCGTTGACGTAGGGGATCACCTGGCCGTCGCCGGAGATCGGCGGCATCAGGTTGTCGCGCTTGAGGCCGAGCAGCTCGTGCAGCGTCACGAAGCGGAAGCCCTGCGCGCGCAGCTCGTCGATGATCTTCGGCAGCGCCGCGATGGTCTGCGAGCGGTCGCCGCCGCCGTCGTGGAGCAGGACGACGTTGCCGTTCTGGCGCGTCGCGTACGACACCGTACGCCGCACGATCTCGTCGACGCCAGGCCGCCCCCAGTCGAGCGGATCGATGCGCTGGCCGATGGTGATGTAGCCGAGCGCCGCCGAGGCCGCGAGGGTCCGCGCCTGCTGGCTCGTCTCCGGCTCGATGTCGCGGACGAACGGCGGCCGGAAGAGCACCGTGCGGATGCCGACCTTGGCCTCGAGCACGCGTTGCGTCGCATTGAGTTCGAGGTCGAGCTGTGCGCTCGGGATCTCGCTCAGGTCCGGATGGGTGAAGGTGTGGTTGCCGATGTCGTGGCCTTCGTCGTAGACGCGCTTGAGGATCTCGGGTTCGAGCGCGGCGGCACTGCCGAGCACGAAGAAGCTGGCCTTGGCGTCCTTCCGCCTGAGGATGTCGAGGATCCTCGGCGTATAGAGACGCGACGGCCCGTCGTCGAAGGTCAGCGCGATCACCTTCTCGCTGTTGAAGCCGTGGCGCGTGATCATCATCGGCCGCGGCAGCGAGACGATCGACTGCTGCGTGATCAGGTTATAGCGGCTGAGATGGGTGATCTCGCGCTTTCCGGCGCGCGGCTGGTTGTCGAGCTTCAGAACCTCGCCCTTGCCGGCGTAGGTCACCATCGTGCCGGGATCGAGATCCTTGAGGCCGGCGAGCGCCTCATCGTTCGGCGCGCGGGTGCGCGCGAAGCTCGCCCAGATCGTCGGATCCTCGCTGCCGAGCCGCCACACGGCCAGGCCGCCGGGGTTCATCGCCAGCGCGGCGGCGATCTGATTGTACATCGTGACACCGTCGAGCATCCACACCGTGTGCGCGACGTTGCGCTCTTTGTCGTGGTACGCGAACGTCGGGTTCAGCGCGCTTCCGTCGAAGCCGAGCTGTGCGCCCGAGCGATGGAGGAGGTCCCACGTCTCGCGCACGGAAACGATCCTGCCGCGGCCTTCACTCCAGTCGATGGCGTAGGCGCCGATCGCGACGATCAGCTTATTGCCGCTGGTTGTCGCGAAGCGCTCGGCGAGCATCGCTTCGAACCACACCTGCGAGGCGAGCGGACCGGCGCTCTCGTGCGCCGCGTGCTGGTCGTAGACGAGCAGGATGGTCTGGTCGGCGGCGTCGACGAGTGCATTGAAGTGCGCCGGCTTCTCGTAGACCGGCAGCACCGACAGTACCTTGCGGCGGTCCGGGCCGATCGCGGCCTTCAGCTCGGTCAGGAAGTCGACCATCAGCGGCTGGTCGGCGGCGGGGACCTTCTTGAAGTCGATGACGACGCCGGCGCGCTCGCCGGTCGCGAGATAGTTCTTCAGGTTGCGAACGAGACGCGCGCGCGCCGACTTCGAGCGCAGCATCCTGCCGGTCGCCTCGCCGTGCCAGGTGCCGGTGCGCGGGTCGAAGTTGTTGATGACCGGCATGACCTGCAGGTGCGGCGCGTTGATCGCAATCCACGCACTGACGTTCTGCTGGTCGCGCTCGTCGTCGAGTTCGATCTCGCCTTCCTCGCCGGAGAGGTGCAGCCATTCCGGCAATACCCCGTCGAGCTTGTCGGCGGATGCGCGCAGCGACAGGAAGCTGTTCTTGTCCCAGTTGACGTAGAAGCCGAGCCGCGGCGTGCCGGACGTCGCGTTGTCGACCCGCGAGCGGGCGTGCGCGAGGTTGATGGTCGCCGCCCCGCGCGGCGGTGTGCGGTGGGCGACCGCCAGCACCGAAAGATACTGGCGCTCCATGTCGAGGCGCACGGAAGGCAGCGCCGGCGATGTCGTCACGCTGACGAGAAACACCGCCGAAACGATGGCGATGAACGCGACGATCGTCGTGACCACGCCATAGACGAGCGGCGATCGCCGCCCGGTGGCATCGAAGAAAACCTGCGAATTTCTGAAGGACATCTGCTGCCGGTCTGACCCACGGCGCTGGCTGCCTGCGGCGCCGCGCGATTGCTGTGCTGGGTCGGTGGCAGTGTCGCTTGCCGCGTTAGCTCCGTTCCCGTCAGAACGAAACGCAAGTTAGGGGCCGGTTTGCCATGGGACAGGCGGCAACGTGGCGTTAGGATTAATCGCGACCGTGAGGCGTGCGAGGTCGGCGTCATAGCGCCGTGCTGCGCATCGCGGATGGGCACGACGCCCATCCACGCCATTGTCGGGAGCTGCGAGAGGCGTAGCGCGCCGCGGCGCTACAGCCTGATCTCGGCCAGCGGCTTGCGGCCCATGTGAACGTAAGCGGCGGCGGCAAGCACCGCTGCGTTGGTGTTGACGTCCATGATCCGCACCGCGCGCTGTGTCGACTCGTAGATCCCCGATTGGAAACCGCGCTCCTTGCTCGGCGCCTTCTCGAGGACGAAGTCGCGCAGCTTGACGGCGTAGTCGTCGCCGCGCTCGCCGAGCCAGAGGTAGGCCGCCTTGGTGCTGACCATGCGGTTGGCGTCGGCGAAGTCGGCGGTCTTCCAGCGCTCGTCCGCCACGTAGGCGTCGACCGGCCAGCGCGGGCCGGCGTAGGAGTCGATGTTGTATCCCTGGTAGGTGAAGTACGGCTTCTTGTCGGTCGGTGACTCGGAGACGCACGTCAGGCGGCCGGTCTCGGCGTAGCGTTCCTTCTGCGCCGCGTAGAGCTCGTCGGCGAGGATGCGCGAGCGGGTCGAGTGGCCGAGCTCGATCGCCTCGGTCGCGTTCGGCTCGGTCGCGATCGGTCCGATCGCGGCGACGTGCTTGAGGAATGCCAGCCGCGCGACCTCATCGTTCGGCTCGAGCGGCATGTCGAAGCCGGTGGCGGCCTCGATGCCCCACAGCTTGAACGCCCGCGTGACATAGTGGATGTAATTGAAACAGCGGCTTTCGAAGCGCGACGACGACTTGATGTCGTGGAGGCGCCCGTCCGCGACCGTGCCCGCGAGATCCCACCGCGCGACCTGCTGCCTGACGCGGTAGGCGCCGTTGGTGGCGCGATCGAGGACGTGGAGCGCGGACAGCAGGCGGCCGGTGTCGGTCGCATCGAATCCGGGCTGGACCGAGCGGTTGTCCTGGACGCCGGTGCGGAAATTCGGCAGCGTCAGCCGGCCCCAGCGGAACTCCGAGCGGCGCAGGAATTCCATCACCGTCTTGATCCGGCGGTCGAACTCGTCCTCCTTGATGAGGCCCATCGCGCGCGCCGAGACGTGGGCCAGGATGAGCGAGCCCATGTCCCACATGGTCAGGATGTCATAGCGGCCGTAGCCGTCGCCCTCGGGCCATGTTGCGGCGCTCACCAGACCGCGGCTCGCCATGCCCGGCGCCGAGAAGTAGCGCCACGCGATCTCGGCGTCCTTCTTCAGTGCTTGAGCGGAGAGCGTGCCCACCTGTTCACTCGTACGGGCTGGCGCCCAGTAACCCTGCACGGCCAATGTACCAGCGGCACACAGGCCCAGCCTCAAAGCATCGCGACGCGACAACGACATTCCGGAACTGTCCCATTGTAGAACGACCCCGGTAGGGTTCGTTCAGGTTTCGTTGGTCTTGGGCGGGACATTGCAGGGGTCGTACCGAAGCGATGAACGCGGGCATCCGCGGACCCGACGGGACTTCCAACGGGCGGTGGGATCGCCTTATCCTCCTGGCGGCCAGTGCGGGAGCGCCGCCGGCCCGAGACCGCCCGAGAGGAGCGCACTATGGAAATGCCCCTGACCCCGCTCGAATTCGCCCGCCGTGCGCGCCGGCTCTATGGCGGGCGCGAGGCCGTCGTCGATGGTGATCTGCGGCTGACCTACAACCAGTTCCTCGATCGCTGCGACCGCTGGTCGGCCGCGCTGCAGGCCATGGGCGTCAAGAAGGGTGACCGCGTCGCCTATATCGCTCCCAACACCCACGCCCATCTCGAGGGCTACTATGCGGTGCCGCAGATCGGCGCGGTGCTGGTGCCGATCAACTACCGGCTGCTGCCGTCGGATTTCGACTACATCATCAACCATAGCGGCGCGAAGGTCGTCTGCGCCCACAGCGACTACATCGAAGCCGTCGACGGCATCCGCGACCGGCTGACCGGCGTCGAGCACTTCGTGGCACTCGAGGGCGCGGGCAAGGGCTGGATCGACTACGAAGCGGCGCTCTCGTCGCACGGGCCGGCCTTCGAACGGCCCGACATCGCCGAAAGCGATCTCATCACCATCAACTACACGAGCGGGACGACGGCGCGGCCGAAGGGCGTGATGATCACCCACCGCAACGCCTACCTGAATGCGGTCGGCACGCTGGTACAACACCACTTGACGCCGGCCGACCGCTACCTGTGGACACTGCCGATG
>VFQR01001144.1_pt1 | contig 22287 bp, 16 predicted proteins | sample 3512321 | NCBI WGS metagenome assembly VFQR01 (sample SAMN10412374, study PRJNA504923) | tailings metagenome | isolation source: Relicate 3 Philex TSF1 revegetated site | place: Philippines: Tuba, Benguet | collected 2017-08-29 | reverse complement strand
CGACGCGCGACAACATGGCGCTCGGCACCAAGGCCAACGGCATCGACGGCGGCCATATCTTGCGCCCCAAAGCGCATCTCTATTCGGCCGGCACGGTGATGCAGAACAAGCAGCCGCTTCCGATGTACACGCTGCTGAATCTCAACGAAGACGGGCAGGCGATTTCCGTCGCCGCCGAATACAAGGACACCGGCGTGAAGCTCGATGCGGGTGCGCTGAAAGCGTCATTCGCGAAGAAGAAGGCCGAAGGCAAGGAAGTAAAGGTCGCGATGACCTTCCCCGGCGGCACGCACGATTTGTGGATCCGCTACTGGCTCGCCGCCGGTGGCATCGATCCCGACAAGGACGTTTCCACCATCGTCGTTCCGCCGCCGCAGATGGTCGCCAACATGAAGGTCGGCAACATGGACGCGTTCTGTGTCGGCGAGCCGTGGAACGAGCAGCTCGTGAACCAGGACATCGGCTTCACCGCACTCACCACCGGCGAACTCTGGTTCAAGCATCCTGAAAAAATTCTCGGCATGCGCGCCGACTTCGTCGATGCGAATCCGAAGGCCACACAGGCGATCCTGATGGCCGTCATGGAAGCGCAGCAGTGGTGCGATAAGATGGAGAACAAGGACGAGATGGCCGCGATCGTCGGCAAGCGTCAGTGGTTCAACGTGCCGGTGCCGGACATCATCGGCCGCATCAAGGGCGACATCAATTACGGCAACGGCCGCAAGGTCGCCGGCTCCGACCTCCGGATGAAATTCTGGGGCAAGGGCGGCGAGACGTCCTATCCGTGGAAGAGCCTCGACATGTGGTTCGTCACGGAGAACGTGCGCTGGGGCAAGTTCGAGCCGGGCTTCGACATCAAGGGCCTCGTCGAAAAAACCAACCGCTCCGACCTGTGGCTCGCGGCCGCGAAGGCACTCGGCGTTGCCGATCATCCCACCAGCGACTCGCGCGGCGTGGAGAAACTCTTCGACGGCAAAACCTTCGACCCCGCCAACCCGCAGGCATATCTCAAGAGCCTTTCCATCAAGCGGGTGGAAGTCTGATCGCATCGACAGCAACGGGCCGCGGGACGCCGCGGCCCATTCGCCAACGTGAATGGAGATTTCGATGAACATGCCGGTCAGAAATGCGGAAAATGTGGTGGCGATCCCGTCCCCGCCCGCCAGCGTGCTGCCGCTTCCGGCACCGCGCACGAAATCGTTCGCGGGAAAAATTGTTCCCATGGCCCGCGAGGTCGCGGTGCGGGTAGTTCCGCCGCTGATCATGCTGGCGCTCCTGATGCTGACCTGGCAGTTGCTCACCGACAGTCCGAAGGCGAGCCTGCCGTCGCCGCTCAAGATCTGGCAGGAATCGAAGGACCTGATCGTCGATCCGTTCTTCGTCGCCGGTCCGCAGGACATCGGTCTCGGCTTGCGCGTGCTGACCTCCTTGCAGCGCGTGGCCTACGGCTTCGGTCTCGCGGCGGTGGTCGGCATCCTGCTCGGCGCGCTGGTGGGTCAATCGACCTGGGCGATGCGCGGCCTCGACCCGATCTTTCAGGTGCTGCGCACGGTGCCGCCGCTCGCCTGGCTGCCGCTTTCACTGGCGGCATTTCGCGACGCGCAGCCCTCCGCGATCTTCGTGATTTTCATCACCGCGATCTGGCCGGTGATCATCAACACCGCGGTCGGCATTCGCAACATCCCGCAGGACTACCGCAACATCGCGCTCGTGCTGCAACTCAACCCGCTGGAATATTTCTACAAGATCATGGTGCCGTCGGCGGCCCCCTACATCTTCACCGGCCTGCGTATCGGCATCGGACTTTCCTGGCTCGCGATCGTCGCGGCGGAAATGCTCACCGGCGGCGTCGGCATCGGCTTCTTCATCTGGGATGCGTGGAATTCATCGCGCCTTCCCGACATCGTGGTGGCGCTCGTCTATATCGGCGTCGTCGGTTTCGTGCTCGACCGCATCGTTGCCGGCGTCTCGCACATCGTCACCCGCGGCACGGCAAAGTCTTGAGGAGGGGAACATGAGCTATCTCAAGATCGATCACGTCGACAAAACCTTCCATCGCGGAACAATGGCGACGGAAGTGCTGAGCGGCATCACGGTCGCGCTCGAAAAGGGCGAGTATGTTTCCATCATCGGCCATTCCGGTTGCGGAAAATCGACGCTGCTGAACATCGTCGCTGGCCTCACCGACGCGACGCAGGGCGGCGTCATTCTGGAAGGGCGCGAGGTGAATTCGCCCGGTCCGGACCGCGCCGTGGTTTTCCAGAACCACTCGCTGCTGCCATGGTTGACGGTTTACGACAATGTGCGGCTTGCGGTGGACAAAGTGTTCTCGAAAACCAAGACCCGCGCGGAACGCGATGCATGGACGCTGCACAATCTCGACCTCGTGCAGATGACCCACGCCAGGGACAAGCGTCCTTCGGAAATTTCCGGCGGCATGAAGCAGCGCGTCGGCATCGCCCGCGCGCTCGCGATGGAGCCGAAGGTGCTCCTTCTGGATGAACCTTTCGGCGCACTCGACGCGCTGACGCGCGCGAATTTGCAGGAGACGGTCATGGCCCTGCACCAGAAGCTCGGCAACACAGTCATGATGATCACCCACGACGTCGATGAGGCGGTGCTGCTCTCCGACCGCATCGTGATGATGACCAACGGTCCCGCGGCGCGCATCGGCGAGGTGCTGGAAGTGCCGCTGGCACGGCCACGCAAACGGCTCGAGCTGGTCTCGGATCCCACTTACCTGAAGTGCCGTGCCGCGGTGCTGAAGTTCCTTTACGAGCGGCATCGTTACGTCGAGGCCGCCTGAGCGGGCGCCACGCAGGGAGGATGCAGTGACCGAACCGCTCGTCGTCATCGGCAACGGAATGGCAGCCGCGCGCTTCGTCGATGAACTCGACCAGCGCGCACGCGGCCGCTACGCGGTGGCGGTGATCGGCGCCGAGCCTTGCCTCGCTTATAATCGCGTGCTGCTTTCCTCGCTGCTCGCGGGCGAAATTTTCCGCGCGGATATCGACCTGAAAGATGCCGGCTGGTGGCGCGCACGCGGCGTGACGCTGGTCTATGGCAGCGGTGCTTCGGCCATCGACCGCACGGAAAGGAAAATCCGATTAGCCGATGGCCGTGAAATTCCGTTCTCGAAATGCGTGATCGCAACCGGTTCCACGCCGATCCGTCTGCCGGTGCCGGGCGCGGAACTGCCCGGTGTTTCGACGTTCCGCGATATTTCCGATGTCGCGCGCATTTCGAAATTCGCCGCCAATGGCAAGCGCACGGTGGTGATCGGCGGCGGATTGCTCGGGCTTGAAGCGGCGTACGGTATCGCGCGGCAGGGCGGGCAGGTGACGCTGCTGCATCTGATGCCGCATCTGATGGAGCGCCAGCTCGATCCGCGTGCATCGGTGCTGCTGAAAAACGCGGTGGAAGCGAAAGGCATCGAGGTCATGCTCGAAGCCGATACGGCTTCGATTGAAGGCATCGATGCGGTGAAGGCCGTGCGCCTGAAGGATGGCCGCCGGATCGAATGCGATTTCGTGGTGATGGCGCTCGGCGTTCGCCCGAACACGGAACTTGCGAAATCGGCGGGTATCTCGGTCAACCGCGGCATCGTCGTGAACAAGCGGCTGGAGACGAGCACGCGGGAAATTTTTGCCATCGGCGAATGCGCCGAGCATCGCGGTGTGTGCTACGGCCTCGTCGAGCCCGCTTACGAACACGCGCGCGTGCTCGCGGAAAATCTCGCGGGCCGTGCGGCGGAATATGCCGGCTCCACGCTCTCCACCAATCTCAAGGTTTCGGGCGTGAATGTTTTTTCCGCCGGGGATTTTCTCGGCGCGGACGGCAGCGAGGACATCGTGCTGTCCGATCCGTGTTTCGGCACCTACAAGCGGCTTGTCATCCGCGAGGGCAGGCTTACGGGCGCCGTCCTGTTCGGCGATACCGCGGATGGCCTCTGGTATCTCGACCTCATCCGCAGCGGCGAGAACATTTCAAAATTCCGCGATGAACTCGCCTTTGGCCGATCTTTGTCCCTCCACGAGGCCGCCTGATGTCGGCCGATTTCAACCCGGAGCAGAAGCGTTATCTGGAAGGTTTCGCATCGGGCCTCCAGACCGCACGCGCCGCGCGCGGCACCACGGCGAGAACCGGAAGTGCCGAGCCTTCGGGACCGGACGCGGCGCATTTTCGCGCGCAGGATCGGTTCGAAGCGGAAGGAAAAAAACTCGCCGCCGAGGAAAAGGGAAAGCGCGAGGAGCATGCGTTCGACGCCTATGCGCGCCTGAAGGATTCCGCCGAGGCCGGAAATTTTCCGAAAGGGCAGGATATTTTCCGCTGGAAATATCACGGACTTTTCTATGTGGCTCCGGCGCAGGACTCCTTCATGTGCCGGCTGCGGATCGCAAACGGCATCCTGAGCGCCTGGCAGTTCGCAGGCGTGGCTTCCATCGCGGAGCGCCGTGGCGGCGGCTACGCGCATGTAACGACGCGCGCGAATTTGCAGGTGCGCGAAATTCCCGCCGCCGATGGCCCGGCACTGATCGAAGAAATCGTCGATCTCGGCCTTGCGACCAAGGGTTCGGGTGCCGACAACATCCGCAACGTCACCGGCACGCCGACCGCCGGGATCGATCCGCAGGAACTCATCGACACGCGGCCTTACGCGCGCGAATGGCATCATCGGATTTTGAACGACCGCGGATTGTACGGTCTGCCGCGCAAGTTCAACGTCGCCTTCGACGGTGCCGGCATTATTCCCGTGCTGGAGGACACGAACGATATCGGTTTTCAGGCGGTCGAGGTGCTGGATGGATTCGGCATCGAGCCGGGCATCTGGTTTCGGCTGGCGCTCGGCGGCATCACCGGACACAAGGATTTTGCCCGCGACACCGGCGTGATCGTGAAGCCGGCCGACGCGGGCAGGGTCGCTGACGCGATCGTGCGCGTCTTCATCGATCACGGCGACCGCACCAACCGCAACAAGGCGCGGCTGAAATACGTGCTCGATGCGTGGGGCTTCGACAAATATCTCGCCGCTGTCGAGGAAAAATTCGGTGCGAAATTCGTCCGTGCAACGAAGGAAGCGATTAAACCGCGCGTACTGTTTGACCGGCTCGCGCATATCGGCGTGCATGAACAGAAACAGAAGGGTCTGCACTGGATCGGTGTTGTGCTGCCCTTGGGCAAGATCACCGCGCAGCAGATGCGCGGCATCGCAAGAATTTCGCAGGAGATGGGCGACGGCGATATTCGCCTCACGGTCTGGCAGAACTTGCTGATCTCCGGTGTGCCGTCCGCGAAAATCGCGGAAGCGGAAGCCGCCATCGAGGCGCTCGCACTTACGACCAAAGCCAGCTCCATTCGCGCGGGGCTTGTCGCCTGCACCGGCAACAAGGGCTGCCGCTTCTCTGCATCGGACACCAAGGGCCACGCGCAGCGGATCGCCGAACATTGCGAGGCGCGCGTCCGGATCGACACGCCGGTGAACATCCATCTCACCGGCTGCCACCATTCCTGCGCACAGCATTATATCGGCGATATCGGCCTGCTTGGCGCGCGCGTGGAAAGCGGCAGCGACGGCGACACGGTCGAGGGTTATCACATCCATGTCGGCGGCGGCTTCGGTGAAGAGGCCGCGATCGCGCGCGAAATCTATCGCGATGTGAAGGCGGAAGACGCGCCGGCCGCCGTCGAGAAGATGCTGAAGGGTTATCTCGCAAACCGCGCCTCGGACAGCGAGACGTTTCTTGCTTTTGCGAAGCGCCACGAAATCGATACGCTGAAAACAATGTTCGATGCGGAGGCGGTGGAATGACCGTCACCGCGCAGCCAGTCCTGCCGACCATCGTTCCCGAAACGGCGCCGTTTTCCGATGAACAGCGCGCATGGCTGAACGGATTTTTTGCCGGGCTCGTATCGCTCGATCAGGTGACGCCGGTTTCGCCGGATGCCGCCAAAGCCCTGATGCCCGCGGCCCCGAAAGGTCCGCTCGATGACGGCGACGACGGCGAGGCGCCCTGGCATGACCAGACCATCGCGATCGACGAGCGCATGAAAATGTCCGAAGGCCGTCCGCTCCGCCGCCGCATGATGGCGGCGATGGCGCAGCAGGACTGCGGCCAGTGCGGCTATAACTGCGAGGATTATTCGAACGCGCTGTTCGTGAAGCAGGAGGAGCGCTTCAATCTGTGCGTGCCCGGCGGCAAGGAAACCGCGCGCATGCTCAAGAAACTGTATGAGGAGATCGGCGCGGCAGCCGCCACTGTGAGCGCGCCGGTGACCGCCGCTCCGTCAACGGCGCCTGCCGAAGCGGGCCGTTCGCGCGACAATCCGGTGGTGGCGAAATTTTCCACGCGCTACCGGCTGAACAAGGAGACGTCGGAAAAATTCACGCAGCATGTCGAGTTCGATCTGGCAAACACCGGCCTCGAATATGTCGTGGGGGATTCGTTCGGAATATTTCCCGAGAACGACCCCGCACTTGTGAAGCTGATTGCCGCGGCCATCGGCGTCAGCGCCGATGCGCCGGTGAACGGCAAGACCTTATATGAAGCCCTGCTGCGCGACGTTTCGCTGGCGCCCGCACCCGACGCGCTGTTCCAGCTCATTTCCTTCATGGTCGGCGGCGAGCGGCGGAAAAAAGCGAAAGCGCTTGCGGCTGGCGAAGATCCTGACGGCGACGCCACGACGCTGGACGTGCTGGCCGCACTGGAAAAATTTCCCGGCGTGCGGCCCGATCCGGAGGCCTTCATCGAGGCGCTGGAGCCGCTACAGCCGCGGCTTTATTCGATTTCCTCCAGTCCGAAAGCCGATCCCGGAAAAATTTCGCTGACCGTCGATCTGGTGGAATACGAAATCGCGGGCCGCGTGCGGCAGGGCGTTGCGTCGGCTTATCTTGGCCAGCGAATCGAGCCGGGTGCCGCGCTCAAAGTATATGTGCAGCGCGCGCATCATTTTGCGCTTCCGGCCAATGATGAAACTCCGATCATCATGGTCGGCCCCGGCACCGGCATCGCGCCGTTCCGCGCATTTCTTCAGGAGCGCATGGCAACGAAAGCGCCCGGAAAAAACTGGCTCTTCTTCGGCCACCAGCGCAGCGATTGCGACTTCTTCTATCAGGACGAGTTGCAGGGCATGCGCGCGTCGGGATTGCTTACGCGCCTGACGCTTGCCTGGTCGCGCGACAGCGATGAAAAAATCTACGTGCAGGACCGCATGCGCGAGGAGGGGGCCGAGCTTTATGCGTGGCTCGAATCCGGCGCGCATTTCTACATTTGCGGCGACGCCAAGCGCATGGCGAAGGATGTGGAGCGCGCACTGGTGGAAATCGTGGCGGCGCATGGCGGAAAATCCAGCGAGGAAGCCGTCGCCTATGTGAACGCGCTGAAAAAATCGGGCCGCTATCAGGCGGACGTGTACTGATGAACATGCAGGCACCGATCGAACAATCGGTGCGGACGGCCTGTCCTTATTGTGGCGTCGGCTGCGGCGTGCTGGCGAAGCCGGACGGAAACGGTGGCGCCGAAATTTCCGGCGATCCGGACCACCCGGCGAATTTCGGCAGGCTCTGCTCCAAGGGTCTGGCGCTCGGCGAAACGCTCGGCCTGAAGGGGCGGCTGCTGCATCCGATGATGCGCGGCACGGACGGATCGTTGCAGCGGGCCGACTGGGAGACGGCAATCGGCAAGGTCGCGGGCGGGCTGCTCGCGACGATCGCGAAGCACGGACCTGACTCGGTCGCGTTCTATCTGTCCGGCCAGTTGCTGACGGAAGACTATTACGTCGCGAACAAGCTGATGAAGGGGTTCATCGGTTCCGCGAATGTCGATACCAATTCGCGGCTCTGCATGGCGTCGTCGGTCGCGGCCCACCGCCGTGCGTTCGGCGCGGACACCGTGCCCGGCAATTACGAGGATCTCGACGAGGCCGATCTGATCGTGCTCGTGGGTTCCAACGCTGCATGGTGTCATCCGATCCTGTTCCGCCGCATGTGCGACGCCCGCGAACGGCGCGGCACGAAACTCGTCGTTATCGATCCGCGCCGCACTGCGACCGCGACGGAAGCCGATCTGTTTTTGCCGGTGGCGCCCGGCATGGACGCGGTGCTGTTCGCGGGCCTGCTCGTCGATCTCGCCGAAAAGCTGGCACTCGATTTTTCCTATATCAGCCGGTTCACCGAAGGCTTCGAGAACGCGCTGGCGCGCGCGCGTGAAATAGCACCGTCGCTGGAATCGGTTTCAAAGCAGACCGGAATCCCGCGCAAGGACGTGCTGCGCTTCTATGAACTTTTCCGCACGACCGCGCGCGCGGTGACCTGCTTCTCGCAGGGCGTGAACCAATCCGCGCAGGGAACCGACAAGGCGAACGCGATCATTAATGTGCACCTCGCAACGGGCCGCATCGGGCGGCCGGGCATGGGACCGTTCTCGCTGACGGGCCAGCCGAACGCGATGGGCGGCCGCGAGGTGGGCGGACTTGCGAACCAGCTCGCTGCGCACATGAATTTCACGCCGGTCGATATCGACCGCGTCGGCCGCTTCTGGCGCGCGCCGAACATGGCGCGGGCGGAAGGGCTGAAAGCCGTGCAGATGTTTGACGCGATCGAGCGCGGCGAGATCAAGGCGCTGTGGGTGATGGCAACCAACCCGGCGGTGTCGCTGCCGCGCGCGAGTGCCGTCGCCGCCGCACTACGCAAGCTCGATCTCTTCGTCGTCTCTGAAAACGTGCTGATGAACGACACGCTGCAGAACGGCGCGCATGTGCTTCTTCCCGCCGCGGCCTGGGGCGAGAAGGATGGCACCGTCACCAATTCCGAGCGGCGCATTTCCCGCCAGCGCGCGTTCCTGCCGATGCCAGGCGAAGCGAAACCCGACTGGAAAATCGTGAGCGAGGTCGCGGCCCGCATGGGTTTTGCGAAAGAATTCGCTTACGCCTCCAGTGCGGATGTGTTTCGCGAACATGCGGCACTGTCGGCTTTTGAAAACTCCGGTACACGCGACTTCGATATCGGCGGGCTCGCGGAAATCTCCGACCGTTCTTTCGGTAAGATGGAGCCGGTGATGTGGCCGGTGCGCGCGAACCGCGTGCCGCCGGTGCCGCGCTTCTTCGCGAACGGCGCGTTCTACACGCCGAACGGACGCGGCCGCTTCGTCTCGCCGGAAATGCCGAAACTGAGCGAGGCGGCGTCGGCGCGCTTTCCGCTGCGGCTCAACACCGGCCGCATCCGCGACCAATGGCACACGATGACGCGGAGCGGCGTCAGCCCGCGCCTCGCGCAGCATCTGCCGGAACCGTTCGTCGAAGTGCATCCTGACGACGCCAAGAAATATGCGTTGCTGGACGGCGGCTTCGCGCGGGTGAAATCCGCGCATGGCGAGGCGGTCTATAAAGTACGGTTCGATGACGGCCAGCATCGCGGCTCGCTGTTCGCGCCGATCCACTGGAGCCTAACGACGTCGTCGGATTCCTGCACGGGCGGTATCGTGGCGCCCGCGACCGATCCGTTCTCCGGCCAGCCGGAAGCGAAGGCAACGCCTGTGTCCGTGGAGACGGTCGCGTTCCCGTTCGCGGGCTTCGCGATTTCCGCATCGGGCATCGATCTGCCGCGCGACTTGTGGTGGACGCGCGTGGCGCTGGAACATGCGGACGGGTATCTGTTCGCGTCGGGAAAATCCGCCGAAGAATGGCGCGCGTTCATCGCATCGAATTTTGGCGAAAGCATCGAAATCGCCGAATACGAGGACCGCGCCGCGTCGGTCTATCGCGTGGCGGCAATCCGCGACAGCAAGTTGGAGTTCTGTCTGTTCACCGGACCGTCCGAACGCAAGGCGCAGTGGGACACGGTCAAGTCGTTTTTCGCCTCGGCACAGATCGCGGGCAAGGACCGCGCTGCGATCCTGTCCGGCAAAAATCTCGAAGGTGTCGCCGACGCGGGGCCGCTCGTCTGCTCGTGTTTTGGCGTCGGACTGAACGCGATCCGCGCGGTCATCGAAACCGGCAAGGCATGCAGTGTCGATGCGATCGGCACCGAGCTTCGTGCCGGAACGAATTGCGGCTCTTGCAAACCCGAACTGAAAAGGATTTTAAGCGATGTCAGGGCAGCGGCAACCGTCTGAAGCGAAGCCCGCGCGCATGGGCAGGCTCGCGCGGCTTCCCGTATTCTTCGCGCTCGAAGGCAAGCGTGCCGTGGTCGCCGCGGAGGGTTTCGGCGCGGGCTGGAAGATCGATCTGCTGTCGGCGGCGGGTGCGGCTGTCGATGTCTATGCGCCGCAGCCCGACGATGAACTGGCGTCTCTCGCGAGCGAGGCGCCGGGCGGAAGCATCCAGATTCATCCGCGTAGCTGGCGGGACGAGGATTTCGCGGAAGCGGCGATGGCGGTCGGCGCTTTTGAAAACGACGATGAAGCCGCGCGCTTTGCCGATGCCGCGCGTGCAGCGGGTGTTCCCGTGAACGTGATCGACAAGCCCGCCTTCTGCGATTTTGCCTTCGGCTCCATCGTCAATCGCTCGCCGCTGGTGATCGGCATTTCAACGGACGGTGCCGCACCAGTATTCGGACAGGCGATCCGCGCGAAAATCGAATCCATGATTCCAATGGGCTTCGCCCGCTGGGCGGCAGCCGCGAAAAGCTGGCGCGAAATCCTGAAAGCGGCACCCGGTCTCTCCTTTGCGGCACGCCGCCGCTTCTGGCAGCTCTTCACCGCGAAAGCACTTTCCGCACCCGATCATGAGCCGGCGGATGCGGACTATCGCGGGTTGCTCGCGTCGCTCCGCGCTGAGGGTGGAAAATCCGATCATGGTTCGGTGACGCTCGTGGGTGCCGGTCCGGGCGATGCGGAGTTGCTTACGTTGCGCGCGGTGCGCGCGATTCAGTCGGCGGATGTGATCCTGATCGATGACCTTGTTGCACCCGAAGTGCTCGACTTCGCGCGGCGCGAAGCGAAAAAAATGATGGTCGGAAAGACCGGGGGCGGTCCAGCCTGCAAGCAGGAAGAAATCAACCGGTTGATGGTGTCGCTCGCGAAACAGGGCAAGCGCGTGGTGCGGCTCAAGGGTGGCGACCCGATGATCTTCGGGCGCGCCGGCGAGGAGATTGCCGCGTGCCGTGCTTCGGGAATTTCCATCGAGGTCGTGCCGGGTGTCACCGCGGCGCAGGGAGCGGCGAGCCGCCTGCAAATCTCGTTGACGCATCGCGAGCTTGCGCGCCGCGTGCAGTTCGTCACCGGTCATGCGAAGGACGGCAAGCTGCCCGACGATCTCGACTGGGCGAGTCTGGGCGATCCGCATGCGGTGACGGGCGTCTATATGCCGACGCGGACCTTCGGGGAGTTTTCCGCGAAGGCTTCCGCCGCGGGCCTCGATCCGGATACGCCCGCGATCGCGATCCGCAACGCGACGCGCGCGAATGAGGAAATTTTTCACGCAACGCTCGGCTCGCTCGGTAAGGATATCCGGGAATTGCCGGGGCAGGGTCCGCTGCTGGTACTGATCGGCAAGGCGCTTGCGAACGCCGCGCAAACGCAATCGGGAGAGAGCGAAATTCTCCGGAGCGCGACGCGCTGATCAGCCTGCCGGGGCAAGCAGCCGGCCGACCGCGTCCTTCCACCCCGCGAGCTTGCGCGCGCGCGTGGTGTCATCCATCTGCGGCGTGAAGCGCCGCTCGAGCCGCCAGCTTCCGGAGAACTGGTCGAAGCCCGGATAGACACCGGCGGCAAGGCCCGCGAGATAGGCAGCACCCAGCACGGTCGTTTCAAGAATTTGCGGGCGATCGACGGGCGCGGCGAGAAGATCCGCGAGCCGCTGCATCGTCCAGTCGGAGGCGACCATGCCGCCGTCCACGCGCAAAACGGTTTTCGCGCCGGCACTTTCCTTCCAGTCGGACTGCATCGCGCGGATGAGATCGGCGGTCTGATAGCAAACACTTTCTAGGGCGGCGCGGGCGATTTCCGCCGGGCCGGTCGCGCGGGTGAGGCCGAACAGGGCGCCGCGCACATCGGGATTCCAGTAGGGCGCGCCGAGGCCGACAAACGCTGGGACCAGATAAACGTCTTGCGCGGGATCGGCGGCTTCGGCGAGCGCGCCGGTTTCATTCGCGTGCTTGATGGTCTTCAGTCCGTCGCGCAACCACTGCACGGCGGCACCCGCGATGAAGATCGAGCCTTCGAGCGCGTAGGTCCGCTTGCCATTGATCTGGTAGGCGACGGTGGTGAGGAGTTTGTTCTTCGATGCGACCGCGTTCGAGCCGGTGTTGAGCAGCGCGAAACAGCCGGTGCCGTAGGTGGACTTCACCATGCCGGGCGCGAAGCAGGCCTGTCCGACGGTCGCCGCCTGCTGGTCGCCCGCGATGCCGGTGATGGGAATCGCGGCACCGAACAATTCAGGCAATGCCGTTCCGAACGTGCCGGAACTGTCCCGCACATCCGGCAGCATCGCGCGCGGAACGCCGAAAATTTTCAGCAGCTCGTCGTCCCAGCCGCCTTTATGAATGTCGTAAAGCAGCGTGCGCGAAGCATTCGTGGCATCGGTCGCGTGCACGGCACCGCCCGTGAGATTCCAGAGAATCCAGGTATCGACCGTCCCGAAGGCAAGCTCGCCGCGCTCGGCCCGCGCGCGGGCACCCGAAACGGAATCCAGAATCCAGGAAATCTTGGTGCCTGAGAAATAAGGATCGAGCAGCAGGCCGGTCTTGGCCGAAACTTTCGCCTCGACGCCCTGTGCCTTCAGCTTCGCGCAGGTATCCGCCGTGCGGCGGTCCTGCCAGACGATGGCGCGGCCAAGCGCGTGTCCGCTCTTGCGATCCCAGACCAGCGTTGTCTCGCGCTGGTTGGTGATGCCGATGGCGGCGATGTCCTTCGCCGCAATGCCGGCCTTTTCGATCGCGGCGCGGCAGGTCGCCAGCACCGTGTTCCAGAGATCGGCCGGCTCGTGCTCGACCCAGCCCGATGCGGGAAAATGCTGCGCGAATTCCTGCTGCGCGGATGCCGCGATCGACATGTCCTCACGGAACAGGAGTGCGCGGGAAGACGTCGTTCCCTGATCGATCCCGAGAATATACGCCATTAAATCCTGCGGCCGTTTCCGCTTTCAAACAGATGAAGATGCTCGCGCGCGGCGCTGACGGTGATGCGGCCGCCGACTTTCGGAATGTTGTCGTACAGGCGCACGATCACTTCCTTGCCGCCGGGCAGCTTGCCGTAGATGAAGGTTTCGGCACCCACGGCCTCCACCACCATCACTTCGAGGTCGAAATCGGCACCGCCCTCGATGCGGGACAGCGTCAGATGCTCCGGCCGCACGCCGAGCACGGCACCTTCTTTCGGCACCGAGAACCCTTTTGCGCCTGAGAGGCCGCCACCCTCGGCGGCGAGGCCGGTTTCGCCCGCACGTACCGGAATGAAATTCATCGCGGGTGCGCCGATGAAGCCGGCGACGAACATGGATGCGGGTTTTGTATAAAGCTCGAGCGGCGGGCCGATCTGCTCGATCACGCCGAGATTGAGTACGACGAGGATATCGGCGAGCGTCATCGCTTCGAGCTGGTCGTGCGTCACATAAATAGAGGTAACGTCGAGGGAGCGCTGCAGCTTCTTGATTTCGACGCGCATCTGCCCGCGCAGCTTCGCGTCGAGATTGGAGAGCGGCTCGTCGAACAGGAACACGGCGGGCTTGCGCACGATCGCGCGGCCCATCGCGACGCGCTGGCGCTGGCCGCCGGACAGATCGCGCGGGCGGCGCTTCAGGAAGGGCTCGATCTCCAGCATCTTCGCGGCTTCGCGCACGCGGGATTCGATTTCCGCCTTCGGCGTGCCGCGGTTGCGCAGGCCGTACGCCATGTTGTCGTACACCGACATATGCGGATACAGTGCGTAATTCTGGAACACCATCGCGATGTCGCGGTCGGCGGGTTCGATGTCGTTCACGACCCGCTCGCCGATTTTGACTTCGCCGGAGGTGATCGTTTCGATGCCCGCGATCATGCGCAGCAGGGTGGACTTGCCGCAGCCGGACGGGCCGACCAGCACGCAGAGCGCGCCGTCCGGCACGTCGAAGGTAACGCCTTTTACCGCCTCGATGCCGCCGGTGTAGGTCTTGCGCACGTCACGGAGTTTTACTTGTGCCAATTTATTTCTCCGTTTCCACCAGTCCGCGCACGAACAGTTTCTGCATCAGGATTACGACCGCGACCGGCGGCAGCATCGCGAGCATCGCCGTCGCCATCACGAGCTGCCATTCGGTGATGGCGTCGGCGGTGACGATCATCTTCTTGATGCCGATCACGATGGTCTGCATCTCGTCGCGGGTGGTGATGAGCAGCGGCCAGAGATACTGGTTCCAGCCATAGATGAAGAGAATGACAAACAGTGCCGCCATGTTGGTGCGGGAGAGCGGCAGCAGCGTATCCTTGAAGAAACGGAACGGCCCGGCCCCGTCGATGCGCGAGGCTTCGACGAGTTCATCGGGCACCGTCATGAAGAATTGCCGGAACAGCAGCGTCGCCGTCGCCGACGCCACGAGCGGCAGCGTCAGGCCCGCGTATGTATCAAGCAGGTTGAGGTCGGCGGCGATCTTGTAGGTCGGGTAGATGCGGACTTCGACCGGCAGCATCAAGGTGATGAAGATCACCCAGAACGCCGTCATGCGCAGCGGAAATTTGAAATAGACGATGGCGTAGGCGCTGATGATCGAGATCGCGATTTTGCCGACCGCGATCACCATCGCCATCACAAAACTGTTGATCAGCATTGTGCCGACCGGCTGCCGCGTGGTGCCGGAGGTGCCGATGAAGATGGTGCGGTAATAATTCTCGAGCATCTGCGAGCCGGGCCAGGGCGGCATCTGGCCGTTGGCGATGATCGCCGGCTCGTGCGTGCTTGCCACGAACGCGAGATAGACCGGGAAGGCGACGACCGCGATCCCCATCCACAACACGAGATGCGGGACGACGTCGCGCAGGAATGTGCGTTTCTCGACCATCAGTAGGTCACCTTGCGTTCGACATAGCGGAACTGGATCGCGGTCAGCCCGATCACGATGATCATGAGGATGACGGATTGCGCGGCCGAACTTCCCAGATCACCGCCGAGCCGCCCGTCGAAATAAACTTTATAGACGAGGGTTTCGGTCGCCTTCGCCGGGCCGCCGCCGGTCATCGCGTCGATGATGCCGAACGTATCGAAGAAGGCGTAGACGATGTTGACGACGATCAGGAAGAATGTTGTCGGCGACAGCAGCGGGAACACGATGCTCCAGAAGCGGCGGAACGGGCGGGCACCGTCGATGGCGGCGGCTTCATGCAGGCTGCGCGGGATCGCGGCGAGGCCCGCAAGGAAAAACAGGAAGTTGTAGGAAATCTGTTTCCACGTCGCCGCGGCAACCACCATCGCCAGCGCATGATTGCCGTTGAGCAGCGGATTCCAGTCGTAGCCGATCTCGCGCAGGCCGCGCGCGAGGATACCGAACGAGGGCTGGAACATGAAGGCCCAGAGCACGCCCGCGACGGCCGGCGCCACCGCATAGGGCCAGATCAGGAGCGTGCGATAGACGCCGCTGCCGCGGATCTGCTTGTCCGCCTGCACGGCGAGCAGCAGCGCGAGCGAGAGCGAGCTGAACGCGACGATCGCGGAGAAAAACAGCGTCGTGGTGATCGTCCTGTAATAGGAGGCGTCCGCGAACAGGTGCTTGTAGTTTTCGAACCAGACGAACGAAGTGGAAAGCCCGAACGCGTCTTGCAGCAGAAACGACTGCCAGAGCGCCTGCAACGCCGGCCAGTAGAAAAAGACAATCGTCACCACGATCTGCGGACCGAGCAGCAGATAGGGCAGGAGACGATGCTGAAAGAGGGAACGCTTCATCGACGCTTCGGATGCGCATCAGGTGCGCGTGCTGACACAGAAAACGGGCGGGAGGTTCTGGCCTCCCGCCCGGATCGTTTACCGCGAGACCGTGCGCTCGAACTGGCGCAGCATCGCGTTGCCGCGCTGGACGGCGGTGTCGAGGGCTTCCTTCGCGGATTTCTTGCCCGCAAGCGCCGCCTCGATTTCTTCCGCCCAGACGTCGCGCAGCTGCACCATGTTGCCGAGGCGCAGGCCGCGGGAGTTTTCCGTCGGCTCCTTGTTGGTCAGTTCCAGCAGCGGCGTTTCGAGATACGGCGCTTCCTTGTAGTAGCCGGACTCTTTCGTCTTGGCGTAAGCCGCCTTTGTGATCGGCAGATAGCCGGAAGACTTGTGGATCGCGACCTGGCGGTCGGTCTCCGACAGGAACGCGAAGAACTTCGCGACACCCTTGTATTCGTCCGGCTTCTTGCCGCCCATCACCCACAGCGATGCGCCGCCGATGATCGAGTTCTGCGGTGCGCCCGCGACGTCCGGATAGTAGGGCATCGGCGCGTTGGTCCAGTCGAACTTCGCGTTGTTCTTCACGTTGCCGAAGAAGCCCGAGGACGTGAGGAAGATCGGGCATTCGCCGGAGGTGAAGCGGCCTTCGCCAGTGTTGGTACGGCCGGAGTAATCGTAGGTCTTGTCCTTCTGCAATTCGATCAACGTTTCGAGATGCTTCACGAGCAGCGGATTGTTGAAGCGCAGTTCCGTGTCGAAGCCGTCGAGGCCGTTCGCTTTCGTGGAAAGCGAAACGTTATGCCATGCCGACATCTGCTCGACGTTCACCCACGTCACCCACGCATTGGAGAAGCCGCAGGTGGCGTGACCCGCCGCCTTCAGCTTTTTCGCCGCGTCGAACACTTCCGGCCATGTTTTCGGGATCGCCGGGATGTTCGCTTTCTTCAGCGCGTCGCGGTTGATCCACATCACCGTCGACGACGAGTTGAACGGAAACGAGAGCATCTCGCCCTTTGAGGTCGAGTAGTAGCCGGTGATCGCCGGCAGATAAGCCTGCGGATCGAATTTCTCGCCCGCTTCCTTCATCAGTACGTGCACCGGCTTCACCGCACCGGTCGCCGCCATCATGGTGGCGGTGCCGACTTCGAATACCTGCATGATGTGCGGAGCGTTACCGGCGCGGAACGCGGCGATGCCGGCGTTCATCGTGTCCGGATAGCTGCCCTTGTAGGTCGGGACGACCTTGTATTCCTTCTGCGACTCGTTGAACTCGTTGGCGAGACGGACGACGACTTCGTTGTTGCCTCCCGTCATCGCATGCCACCACTGGATTTCGATTTGCGCGGATGCGGGCAGGGCAAAGAAAGCTGCGGCCATGACGATGGCGAAGCGGCGCATTGATTCCTCCTCGGATTGAACTTTGTCGGTCGGGGCGTTTTTCACCCCGTTGCGATCAGCTTACGGGAGAAAATAGCCGCGTCCAACTGTAGCCGCGATATGTGACAAGCCATTGAAATAAATCTGTTATTTTCGATCCCGGTTCCTGTGAAAACAGGCTTTCCTCAGCGACGGATCGCAAAGCGGCCGCTATGGTCGTTTCGTCATAGGGGAAGCCGGATGATTGGTTCGAGGCGCGTTTTTGCGTTCGCGGCACTCGCATTGGCCGCCGGATCGTTCGCGCTTTATTTCGCCTCGGCGCTGCGGCTCGAACAGAACGGCGCAACGCTGAATTTTGGCGCGGATTCCTGGTACTACACGAAGCTCGCCGAAGGCCGCCTGCTCGAACAGCTTGCCGAAGGCCGCGAAGTTACGCGCACCGCGAGATTCCATCCGGTCACGGTCGTCCTCGTGACGGCGTGGATGAACGCATTTGCTTTCCTGACAACGTGGGTGGATCCGGAGAACCTGCTCAAGGCATTTTTTGCCGCCACCGGCGCGGCCGGCGTCTTTGCATCGGTCTGGGCGATGGCGGCCGTGCTTCCCCGGTACCACGCGCTTCTGGGAGCGGCGATTTACGCGGTCTCCGCGAGTGTCTGGTATTTTTCCAGCATAGAGGAATCCAAAATCGTCAGTGCCACATTGGTCGCGATTTATATCGCGCTCTATATGCGCCTGCGCGAACGATGCAGCGTGCGCGGTGTCTGGCTGCTGACGCTCGCACTTTTGATCGCTTGCCTGAACGAAATCGTATCGGTGTTTCTGCTCGCCATTCCGTTTATGGAGGTGTTCGCGAAATCGCGGTTCAACTGGCGCGGCTACCGCTGGCTATTCCTGCATGCGTTGGCCGGGCCGCTCGCGATTCTTCTAATGGAAATCGGCGGTGGCTTGTTGCTTGGACCTGAGCCGGGAAGGCAGTGGCAATCTCACTTCCGGCTTTTTCTGCATTTTATTCATCCGGCCAATTACGGACTGGAAAACCTCTATCAGTTTTTTCTGAACTGGTTTTTCTTCAGCATCGCCGCCCCCGGCGTGGAAACGCAGTACCGTCAGATCGCGCCCTACGGCGGCTACTTCGATCCTTCGTTCATGAATTACTTTACCGCACCGTGGTCGGCCGGAATTGTTGTGATCGCAGCGTGGATGATAGTCGCGAACTTGTTGACGAAATTTCAGGGAAGCGTGACCGGTGAGCGTTATCTGCTTTTGGGGATGGCGGGCTACAGCCTCGTCCGTGCGGCGTTCTTTTTTATCTTCGCCGCTCAGGAGCCGTTCCTGTTCAGCAGTTCCATTGTGTTGCCGCATATCATGATGGTGCTGATCCCGTTCATGGCTTCGTCGGCACCGGCGCGCGGCTGGACGCTGGGCGCCTTTGCAGCACTGTTGTTCGTAACCAACGCGCTGTTCATTATGTACACATAGACGAATCTTTCGGTTTCCCATGGCGGCAAAACCCGTTCCAAAAGTTTACGGCTCGATGAGCGGTATTATCGAGAGCCTGCGCCTGCACCAGTGGGCCAAGAACGCGCTCGTCTTCGCGCCGATGATCCTTGGCGGCGAAATCGAGGAAGCCGGACTCTGGCTCTCGGTGTGTCTCGCGTTCATCGCGATGGGGCTAGTTTCTTCTTCTAGCTATCTCGTGAACGATATTCTCGACGCCGCCGCCGACCGCCGGCACTGGTCGAAACGCGCGCGTCCGATTGCAAGTGGTCGCTTGTCCAGACGCACGGGGTGGATCATTGCCGCTTTCGGGCTGGCAGCAGGACTGGCGCTTGGCGCTTTTGTATCCATCGCCGTGTTCGGCGTGTTGCTGCTCTATGTGGCGCTTACGCTTGCCTACAGTCTCTACGTCAAACGCATTCCGCTGCTGGACGGATTTCTCCTCGCCATCCTGTTCACGCTCCGGCTTGGCGTCGGCACCGCCGCCGCCATGCTGGAGCCGTCGCCGTGGCTGTTCGTGTTCTCTCTGTTCCTCTTCACTTCGCTCAGCATGGCGAAGCGCTATGTCGAACTCGCGCGCACGCCCGGCAGGCGCAAGGGAACCATCGCCGGACGCGGCTATCGTCCCGCAGACGCGCCGCTGGTGATGGGGGTGGGACTGGCGGCCGGAATTTCCGCCGTCATCATCATGATTTTCTACATCATCGAGGATGCGTACCGGGAAAGCTTCGACGGCAATCCGCTTTCGCTGTGGGGATTCCCGCCGATCGTTTTCCTGCTCGTCTGCCGCATCTGGCTCGTGACCATGCGCGGCGAAATGCACGACGACCCGGTGAAGTTCATGCTGTCCGACAGGACTTCCTATGCGCTCGGGCTGGCGCTTGCGGTCTGTTTTGCTTTTGCTTGGTTCGACTGAACCTCAGCGCCTGATCCAGTAGCCGCCGAAATGATCGACCTGCACGATCGGGTCGGCGATCCCGTGCTTCGCGCGATATTCATCGACGGCCTCGCGCTGGGATTCGAACAGGAAATAATCGTCCACGATCAGCGTACCGCCGCGCGAGAGCTTGCCGTAAAGATGATTCAACCCATCCATCGTGGCTTCGTAGAGATCGCCGTCGAGGCGCAGCACCGCGATTTCGCTCACGGGTGCGGAGGGGAGCGTGTCGCGGAATAGACCTTTTAGAAAAATCACCTGCTCGTCGAGCAGGCCATATCGCGCGAAATTCGACTTCACTTCTTCCAGCGGCACCGCAAAAAATTTGTTGTCATGGAAATCCGCGGCCTTGTCGGCTTCCGAACCGCGGGCAGGGGCAGGCGGGCCGGCGAAGGTGTCGGCGGCGATCACCCGCCGCTGCGTGTCGCGATAGGCTTTCAGCACCGCGCGCATCATGATGCACGCCCCTCCGCGCCAGACACCGGTTTCGACAAAATCGCCCGGCACCCCTTCGGCCAGCACGCGCTCGCATTGCTGCCGCAGGCTTTCCATCCGCTTTGCGCCGATCATCGAGGGCGCCGTCGCCGGCCAGTCCCAGCCGTTCTCGCGGAATTCCTCGTCGAAGCCTTCTGCCTTGGAGCCGGGCAGGGCCGGATCGCGGTTCAGCCTTCCGATCAGGCTCTCGCGCATGAGGTCGAGATAGGCTTTGACCAGCGGATCGTTCGACGGGCTTGTCATCGGCGCCTGTTCTATCGGATTGCCAACGGGCGCTCAAACTTGCGGATTTAATTGAACTCCGGCTATGGCTTCTGCGTTGCGCTTCGCAAGGGACATCATGGCAAGCAAGAAAATCCTCATCACGGGCGGCGCCGGATTCGTCGGTTGCAATGCCGCCCGGTATTTCGGCGAGCGCAACTGGAACGTCACCGTCCTCGACAATCTTTCTCGTGCCGGCACCGAGAACAACCTCGAATGGCTGCGCGACGAGACGGCGTTCGACTTTACGAAGGCCGATGTGCGCGACCGGGCGGCGGTGGACCGGATCGTTTCGGAAGGCAAGTTCGATGCGGTGGTGCATCTCGCGGCACAGGTGGCGGTGACGACCTCCGTCATCGATCCGCGCGCGGATTTCGAAGCCAACGCGCTCGGCACGTTCAACATGCTGGATGCGGTGCGCCGGTTCCGGCCCGAGGCGGCGTTCATCTTTGCCTCCACCAACAAGGTGTACGGCAAGATCGTCACCGCGGAGTCGGCGCTGAACGGCAGCCGCTACGAATACACGAACCGCCCGCACGGTATCAGCGAGGACGAGCCGCTGGATTTTCTGTCGCCCTATGGCTGCTCGAAGGGGGCGGCCGACCAGTACGTTCTCGATTTCGCGCGCATCTACGGAATTCCGGCCACCTCGTTTCGCCAGTCCTGCATCTACGGCACGCGCCAGTTCGGCGTGGAGGATCAGGGCTGGGTCGCGTGGTTCGCGATCGCGTCGCTGCTTGGCCGCGACATTACAATTTATGGCGACGGCAAGCAGGTGCGCGACGTGCTGCATGTGGACGATTTGTTGCGGGCCTATGAGGCGGCGATCCGCGCACCCGAAAAGGTGGCCGGGGAGGCGTTCAACGTGGGCGGCGGCCCCGGCAAGGTGATGTCGCTGCTCGAACTGATCGCGATGCTGGAAAAGAAACTCGGCCGCAAGATTCCGCTCAAATTCGACAAGTGGCGGCCGGGCGACCAGCAGGTCTATATCAGCGACATACGCAAGCTCGACCGCTTGCTCGGCTGGAAGCCGGAGAAGAGCGCCGGCGACGGTATTTCCGAACTGATCGAATGGGTCGGCGAGAACCGGAAGCTGTTCTGAGCATCGGGTATTTGGCGAAATTACCGGTCGCTGCCGTTAACGACCGGCATAAATATTGTTGCCCACCGGTCCCCGCCGTCCAACATTCGCCGCGATGGAAAATGTACTTTGCCGGGAACCTTCGGAGGCGGACCGGCGTTCTCCCGTGCCTTTCGGAAGTGCCGAAAAGTGGTTACAGTTCAAGCCTGTAGCTGGAGTTTATCTGAATAATTATTCATCGACCAGGCTGCTGTTCCTGCGTGGTGCGCCGTTGCATCGCGGGCGACTGCTTGTGAAGCGGAGCGCATAAACAATGGATACCCGCAGAGTTTTGGTCACCGGCGGCGCAGGCTTCATCGGCTCGCATCTGTGCGAGCGTCTGCTGGCGCAAGGCAACGAGGTTCTTTGCGTCGATAACTTTTTCACGTCCACGCGCTCGTCCCTCGTTCACCTGATGGATGACCCGCGTTTCGAACTGATGCGCCACGACGTTTGCTTCCCGCTCTATGTTGAAGTGGACAAGATCTACAATCTCGCCTGTCCGGCATCGCCGGTTTCCTATCAGCTCGATCCCGTGCAGACGACCAAGACGAGCGTCTCCGGTGCGATCAACATGCTGGGGCTGGCGAAGCGGCTGAAGGCGAAAATTCTCCAGGCATCCACATCCGAAGTCTATGGCGACCCGGCGGTGCATCCGCAGCCTGAAGAATACTGGGGCAACGTGAACCCGATCGGGCCGCGCTCCTGCTACGACGAAGGCAAGCGCTGCGCCGAAACCCTGTTTTTCGATTATCACCGGATGCACCGGC
>VFQR01001142.1_pt1 | contig 22311 bp, 22 predicted proteins | sample 3512321 | NCBI WGS metagenome assembly VFQR01 (sample SAMN10412374, study PRJNA504923) | tailings metagenome | isolation source: Relicate 3 Philex TSF1 revegetated site | place: Philippines: Tuba, Benguet | collected 2017-08-29 | reverse complement strand
AGGGGCGCGTCCAGCGGCCTGCCACAGGGCGCGGCGTGCGGTGCGCCAGGCTGGCGGGGCGCACCGGCAACGAACCCTTGCGACGCATCGTCATGATTGCCTTCCCCCGCCCGTCTCTCTGCCGGGCGACCGCAGCATCGCGCCGCGCCATTTCGGCGCGATGTCGTGTGCGCGGAACCGTGTTTCGTGCCGGCTCCCTCCCGCTGCGCAGCCGGCACGGATGCGCTATACGCCCCGTTCGGCGGGTTGCCGCTGCCCCGAGGGAAAGGGTCCGGAGTTGCGCAAACTCGCGCGCTGGCTTGGCTGCATGCTGGCTGCCGCCGCCCTGATGGTGGCGGCCGCGCTGGTCTTCCAGGCACATCCCGACCGGGCCGGCGCCGGGCACGCCAACTGGTATGAGCGCTGCATGCAGGAACGCGCGGCGCGCACCGCCGACAGCGTGCTCAGCAATCGGTCCTTCCAGCTCGTGCCCGGTTGCGTCGAGGCGCCGCGCGGCTGGGACCAGGGGCTTATCCTGCGCGCGACCGTCGCGGCAGGGATCGGCGTGGCGCTGCTCATCGCCGCCTTCCTGGTGCCGCGCCTGTCGCGCAGGACCTAGACGTGCTTCGTCGCATCGTCCGAGGCGCCAAACGATCCGGCTTGGCTTGAAGATGCCCCGGCCCAGCGGCGGACCGTGATCGTGAGGAAACCCTGGCGGACCCGAGAGGATTCGAACCCCTAACCCCCAGATCCGTAGTCTGGTGCTCTATCCAATTGAGCTACGGGTCCCGCCGGGGAAGCGCCATGTAGCCAAGCCGAGGGGGCGGCGCAACCCCTTCGGCCCGCCTTTGCGCCCCCTCTACCCAGACAGCTTGTCGAGCTCGCGCAGCACCGCCTCGCCCATCACGGAGGTGCCGACGCGCGCCATGCCAGGCGCCCTGATGTCGGCGGTGCGCAGCCCCCCCGCCAGCACGCGCTCCCCCGCCGTCTCCCCCAGCTTCGCCTCCTCCTCCATGCCGAAGGACAGGCGCAGCAGCATCGCGAAGGAGAGGATCTGCGCGCAGGGATTGGCGATTCCCTTGCCCGCGATATCCGGCGCCGAGCCATGGATCGGCTCGTACAGCGCATGCCGCTTGCCGGAGGGCTGCAGCGCGCCGAGCGTCGCGGAAGGCAGCATCCCGAGCGAGCCCGTCAGCGCCGCCGCAAGGTCGCTCAGCACGTCGCCGAACAGGTTGCCGCCGAGCACCACGTCGAACTGCTTCGGGCGGCTGGCGAGCTGCATCGCGCAATTGTCGGCATACATGTGCTGCAGCTCGACATCCGGGAACTCGTTCTGGCCGATCTCTGTCACCACGGCGCGCCAGAGGCGGCCGGACTGCATGACGTTCGCCTTGTCCACGCTGGTCACCTTGTTGCGGCGCTTGCGCGCCAGCTCGAAGGCCACTCGCGCGACGCGGGCGATCTCGTCCTCGGAATAGACTTCCGTGTCCACGCCGACGCGCCGGCCGCGGGCATCGGTATGGATGCCGCGCGGCTCGCCGAAATAGATGCCGCCCGTCGTCTCGCGCACGATCATCACGTCGAGCCCACGCACCAGGTCGGGGCGCAGCGCGGAGGCCTCGACCAGGGGATCGAGCACGACGGCCGGGCGGAGATTGGCGAAGAGGCCGAGATCCTTGCGCAGGCGCAGGATGCCGAGCTCGGGACGCTGCTCGAAGGGCAGGCCGTCCCATTTCGGGCCGCCGACCGAGCCGAACAGCACGGCGTCAGCCTGCTTCGCGGCCTCCACCGTCGCATCCGGGCAGGGCGATCCGGTGGCATCAATCGCGATACCGCCGACCAGGCCCTCGCTGATGTCGAAGGTGACGGTGCGGCGGCGGTCGAGCCAGTCGATGACGCGGCGGGTCTCGCGCATCACCTCGGGGCCGATGCCGTCGCCGGGCAGGACGAGGAGCTTCTTGTTGGCGGGCATCAGCGTGCGGTCCTTGTCTGGCCCGGCGGCAGGGCCGAGCGCAGGCGCTCAGGCATACAGCCAGGGTTGTGCGGCCCTCTGCCGCGCTTCGAAGCTGTCGATGGCAGGCTTGTGCTGCAGCGTCTGGCCGATGTCGTCGAGGCCGTTCAGCAGCAGGTGCTTCCGGAAGGGGTCCACCTCGAACGGGATCTCCTCGCCGTTCGGGCGCACCACGACCTGGCGTTCCAGATCCACGGTGACGCGCGCGTTCGCGCCGAGCTTCGCATCCTCGATCAGCGTCTCGCAGATCGCGCGCGGCAGGCGGATCGGCAGGATGCCGTTCTTGAAGCTGTTGTTGTGGAAGATGTCGCCGAAATCCGGCGCGATCACGCAGCGTATGCCGAAATCCAGCAGCGCCCAGGGCGCGTGCTCGCGCGAGGAGCCGCAGCCGAAATTCTCGTAGGCGATCAGGATCTCCGCATGGCGGTAGGGTTCCTGGTTCAGCACGAAATCCGGGTTCTCGCTGCCATCCTCGTTGTAGCGGCGATTGGCGAAGAGGCTCTTGCCCAGGCCAGACCGCTCGATCGTCTTGAGGAAGCGGGCGGGGATGATCTTGTCGGTGTCCACATTGGCTTCCGGCATCGGTGCCGCGATGCCCGTGAGCGTCGTGAAGGGTTTCACGCGAAAGCCTCCTTGAAGGGTTTCATCGCTCAGGCTCCCTTCGGCTGGAAGTCGCGCACATCGGCGAGACGGCCGGCCAGCGCGGCCGCCGCGGCCATCGCCGGCGAGAGCAGATGCGTCCGCCCGCCCGGTCCCTGGCGGCCCTCGAAATTGCGGTTCGAGGTGGAGGCGCAGCGCTGGCCCGGCTTCAGCTTGTCCGGGTTCATGCCGAGGCACATGGAGCACCCGGCCTCGCGCCATTCGAAGCCGGCCTCCTTGAGGATGCGGTCGAGACCCTCGGCCTCCGCCTGTTCCTTCACGAGACCGCTGCCAGGCACCACCAGCGCGCGCACGCCATCGGCGACCTTGCGGCCCTTCGCGATCGAGGCGGCGAGGCGGATGTCCTCGATGCGGGAATTGGTGCAGGAGCCGATGAAGACCACGTCCACCTTCAGGTCCTGCAGCCGCTCTCCGGCGGTCAGGCCCATGTAGTCCAGCATGCGCTGCACCTGGGCGCGGCGCGCCTCGTCGGCGTAGTCGGCGGGGTTGGGCACGACGCCGGTGATCGGCAGCACATCCTCGGGGCTGGTACCCCAGGTCACCTGCGGCGCGATCGCATGCGCGTCGAGCTTCACCTCACGGTCGAACACCGCGCCCGGATCGGAAGGCAGCGTCCTCCACCAGGCAACGGCGCGCTCATAGGCCTCGCCCTTCGGCGCGAAGGGGCGGCCCTTCACGTAGTCGAAGGTGGTCTGGTCGGGCGCGACCATGCCGGCGCGCGCACCACCCTCGATGGACATGTTGCAGACGGTCATGCGCCCGGCCATGTCGAGCGCGCGGATCGCATCGCCGGCGTATTCGATCACATGGCCGGTGCCGCCCGCCGTGCCGATGCGGCCGATGATCGCCAGCACGATGTCCTTGGCCGTGCAGCCGACCGCGAGGTTGCCTTCCACCAGCACGCGCATGTTCTTCGCGGGCTTCTGCAGCAGCGTCTGGGTCGCCATCACGTGCTCGACCTCGGAGGTGCCGATGCCGAAGGCGAGCGCGCCCATCGCGCCATGGGTCGAGGTGTGGCTGTCGCCGCAGACGATCGTCATGCCCGGCAGCGAAAGGCCGAGCTCCGGCCCGATCACATGCACGATGCCCTGCCGCTTGTCGGTGAGCGGGATGTAGGGCACGCCAAACGCCTTGACGTTCTTCTCGAGCGTTTCGACCTGCACCCGGCTTTCGGGATCCTCGATGCGGCCGTAGCGCGAGGCGTCGGTGGCGATGTTGTGGTCCACCACGCCGATCGTCGCATCCGGGCGGCGCAGTTGCCGGCCGGCCATGCGCAGGCCCTCGAAGGCCTGCGGGCTCGTCACCTCATGGATCAGGTGCTTGTCGATGTAGAGAACGACGGTGCCGTCCGGGAGCGTCTCGACGACATGGGCGTCCCAGATCTTGTCGAACAGCGTACGCGGCTTCGTCCCGGACATCGGTCCCCTACCCTTCAAGCAATGCGCCGCGCGGCGGGCCGCGCGGTGCCAGCGGCTGGCCTCACTCGGCCGTGTCGCGCGCCTTCTCCTGGATGCGCGCCGACTTGCCGGTGCGGCCACGCAGGTAATAGAGCTTCGCGCGCCGCACGCGGCCGCGGCGCACCACCTGGATCTCGGCCACGTTCGGCGAATAGAGCGGGAAGACGCGCTCCACGCCCTCTCCATACGACAGCTTGCGCACCGTGAAGTTGCTGTTCACGCCGCGGTTGGAGCGCGCGATCACCACGCCCTCATAGGCCTGGGTGCGGGTCCGCTCGCCCTCGACGACCTTCACCATCACGCGGACGGTGTCGCCGGGGTTGAACTCCGGGGTCGGGCGGGATTCGGAGAGGCGGGCCTGCTGGGCGGCCTCGAACTGCTGGAGGAGGTTCATCGTCGGGTTCCTTCGTGAGCGTGCGTTTAGGCGGCGGCCGGCGGGCCGTCCAGGTGTCTGGCCCAGAGGTCGGGGCGACGGGCGCGCGTGATCTCTTGCGCGCGCGCCTGACGCCATTTCGCGACCTCGGCGTGGTGGCCGGAGAGCAGGACTTCGGGCACCGCGCGCCCGTTCCATTCCGCCGGCCTGGTGTAGTGCGGGTACTCGAGAAGCCCTTCGGGCCCGTGGCTTTCCTCCGCCGCGCTGGCCGCCGCGCCCATCACGCCCGGCAGCAGCCGGACGCAGGCATCGAGCAGCAGCAACGCCGCAACCTCGCCGCCCGAGAGCACGATGTCGCCGGCGGAGATCTCGAGCATGTCGCGCGCCTCGATCACGCGCTGGTCCACGCCCTCGTAGCGGCCGCAGAGCAGGACGCATCCTGGGCCGGCGGCGAGATCGCGAACCAGCGCCTGGTCGAGCAGCCTGCCGCGCGGGGTGAGATAGATCAGCGGCGCGTCGGGGTTGGTGGCCACGGCCGCGCCGATCGCGGCATCCACCACATCCGGCCGCATCACCATGCCCGCGCCGCCGCCGAAGGGCGTGTCGTCCACGCTGCGATGGCGGCCGGGCGCGAAGGCGCGGATGTCGAAGGTGTCCAGCGCCCAGCGACCGTCGCGCAACGCCTTGCCGGCGAGCGACAGGCCGAGCGGGCCGGGAAACATCTCGGGGAAAAGGGTGAGAACCGAAGCGCGCCACGGCTTGGCCGACGGATTCACGCCGTCGGTGATCGGCGCCTTCGTCGCCTCCGCCCTCCTGCGATCCGGCGGCGTCACGCCGCTTCCTCCTCACCTGGCTGCGGCGGCACGATGACTTCCGGCGGCGGCATGATCACCACGCGCCCCCCGGCGACATCCACCACCGGCACGGCGGCCTTGGTGAAGGGAATGAGGCGCTCGCCGCCCTGCCCTTCGATCACCAGGAAGTCGCCGGCGCCGTGGTTCTCCACGCGGCGCACCGTGCCGAGCGCGCTGCCATCCTCCGCGACGGCCGAGAGCCCTTCGAGGTCGCACAGCAGGAAATCGTCGGGATCGGCGGGCGGCGGCAGGCGGTCGCGCTCCACATAGAGCTTCGTGCCGGTCAGCCGCGCGGCGGCGTCACGGTCGGCGATTCCCTCGATACGGCCGAGGCCGCCGGGCAGCGCCTCGATGGCGAAGCGCTTCGTGCCGGTCGCATTGGTGAGCGGCCCGTAGCTCGCGATGGCGCGCGGATCTTCGGTGAAGGCGTGCAGGCGCACCAGGCCCCGCACGCCGTGCGGCCTCCCGATCTCACCCAGCAGCACAAGCTTGCGCATCGGATTCAGATCTCCGGTGCTCGCCGCCAGCAGCGGCTGCGCCCTCCGGTCATCCGATGCATGCTTCACCGGCATCGCGCGCCTTCAACCGCGAAGGATCAGCCCGCCGCCGCCGCAGCGGCAGCCGCGCGCTCCTGCGCCTTCTTCTTCGGCGCGGACTGCTTCGGCTGCTCCGGGAAGACCGGCATGGGCGCGAGCCCGGCATGGCCGAGGAACTTCGCGACGCGATCGGTCGGCAGCGCGCCCTGCGACTTCCAGTGGTTGATGCGCTCGGCATAGAGCCGCACGCGGTCCGGATGGTCGCTCGGCAGCATCGGGTTGTAGGAGCCGAGCTTCTCGATGAACCGGCCATCGCGCGGGCTGCGGCTGTCGGCCACGACGATGTGGTAGTAGGGGCGCTTCTTCGCACCGGCGCGGGCGAGGCGGATCTTGAGGCCCATGGGGTCCTTGCTCTCCTGAGTGAGTCTAGAAGGGTCTGCGATTGCCAAGGCCGGGAATAAGCGCGCCGAGACCGCCGCGCATCATCCCCTTCTGGCCGAGCTTGTTCATCCGCTTCATCATCGCGGACATGTCGTCGAACTGCTTGAGCAGCTTGTTCACCTCCTGAACCGAGGTGCCCGAGCCCGCCGCAATCCGCTTCTTGCGGCTCGCCTTCAGCAGGTCCGGGTTGCGGCGTTCCTTCGGCGTCATGCTGCCGATGATCGCCGCCTGGCGCTTCAGCACGGTCTGGTCGAGATTCGCGTTCTCGATCTGCGACTTGATCTTCCCGATCCCCGGGAGCATGCCGAGCATGCCCGAGAGCGAGCCCATCTTGTTGATCTGCTTGAGCTGCTGCGCGTAGTCCTCGAGGTCGAAGGACCCCTTCTGCATCTTCTTCGCGAGCTTCTCGGCCTCGGCCTGGTCGAGCTGCTCGGCGGCCTTCTCGACGAGCGAGACGATATCGCCCATGCCGAGGATGCGGTTGGCGATGCGGTCCGGGTGGAAGTCTTCCAGCGCATCCAGCTTCTCGCCGGCGCCCAGCAGCTTGATCGGCGCGCCCGTCACCGCGCGCATCGAAAGCGCAGCGCCACCGCGGGCATCGCCATCCACCCGCGTCATCACCACGCCGGTGACGCCGACCTTGTCCTGGAAGGACCGCGCGGTGTTCACCGCGTCCTGGCCGGTCATGGCGTCCACGACCAGCAGCGTCTCATGCGGCTTGGCGAAGGCCTTTACCTGTGCGACCTCGGCCATCAGCGCATCATCAATTGCGAGACGGCCGGCGGTGTCGAGGATGACGACATCGAAAAGCTCGCGCCGCGCGAGATCCATCGCGCGCTCGGCGATCTGCAAAGGCGTCTGCCCCGCGACGATTGGCAGCGAGGTCACCTCCGCCTGCTGCGCCAGCGTCTGCAACTGGAGCTGCGCAGCGGGCCGATGCACGTCGAGCGAGGCGAGCAGGACCTTCTTGCGCTCGCGGTTCCTGAGCCTGAGCGCGATCTTGCCGGAGGTCGTCGTCTTGCCCGAGCCCTGGAGGCCGACCATCAGGATCGGCACGGGGCTCGGCGCGTTCAGGTCAATGCCGCGCTTGCCGTCATCGCCGGCGCCGCCGCCGAGCGCCTCGACCAGCGCGTCGTTGACGATCTTCACCACCTGCTGGGCCGGCGAGACGGAGCGGATCACCTCCGCGCCCACCGCGCGCTCGCGCACCTTGGTGGTGAGGTCCTTCACGACCGGCAGCGCGACATCGGCCTCCAGCAGCGCCACGCGAACCTCGCGCAGCGCCTCCTGGACATCGGACTCCGAGAGCGCGCCGCGGCGGCGCAGCTTGTCGAAGACCCCTGTCAGCCGGTTGCCCAGCGCCTCGAACATGAGGCAAGCGATCCTTTCGTTGCGTCCGCCCCAAACGCCGTCGCGCCGCTGCGCGAGTATCGCGGAGCGGCGGCGTCCGCCCCGCCATCAGGGCCGACGAAAGGTCCGAGGCGGACCAGGAAGTGGGGCTTTTAGGGCGTAGCGGGTAGCGGGGTCAAGTCGGGTGAGCCTGTTGGCGCCTATCCTCGACCCCCCACCCCGGTCCTCCCCCGCGAGCAGGGGAGGGAAATGTCACTTCGGCGCCAGCACCATGATCATCTGGCGGTTCTCGAGGCGGGGCATCTGCTCCACCTTGGTGATCTCCGCCATCTCCGTGCGAATACGGTCGAGCACCTTCAGGCCGAGATCCTGGTGCGCCATCTCGCGGCCGCGGAAGCGGAGCGTGACCTTGACCTTGTCGCCCTCGCCGATGAAATCCTTGGCCTGGCGCATCTTCACGTCGTAATCGTGGTCGTCGATGTTCGGACGGACCTTGATCTCCTTGATCTCGACGACCTTCTGGCGCTTGCGGGCCTCGTTGGCCTTCTTCTGCTGCTCATACTTGTACTTGCCGTAGTCGAGGATCTTCACCACCGGCGGCACGGCGTTCGGGCTGATCTCCAGCAGGTCGAGGCCCGCATCATAGGCGCGGATCAGCGCCTCGCGCGCGCTCATCACGCCGATCATCTCGCCGTCCTGATCAATCAGCCGCACCTGCGGTACGCGAATCTCCTCATTCACCCGCGGCCCGTCACGCGTGGGCATCTGGGCGGGCATTGGTCCCCTCGGTATGGCGCTCTCCTGTGCTTGTTGCGCAAATCAGCAGCGAGTTATGGCGATCCGCTCAGGCGGATGCAAGTTTCTGGTCTGGTGGCGTGGCCTCTCCGGCCAGCTTCGCCACTGCCTCGGCGAGCGGCACCGTCTCCTGCTCGCGGCCCGGCAGGCGGCGCAGCACCAGGCTCCGCTCCTCGGCCTCGCGGCGGCCGACCACGGCGAGCACCGGCACGCGCTGCTCGATATGCTCCACGACCTTCCGGTTGATCTTCTCGTTCCGCAGATCGGTCTCCACCCGCAGCCCGGCCTTGCGCAACGCCGCGGCAGCTTCCTCCGCGAAGGGGGCCGCGTCGTCCACGATGCTCGCCACCACCCCCTGCACCGGCGCGAGCCAGAGCGGGAAGCGCCCGGCATATTGCTCGATCAGGATGCCGAGGAACCGCTCGAAGCTGCCGAGGATGGCGCGGTGCAGCATGACGGGGCGCTTCCGCGCGCCATCCTCCGCGACATATTCCGCGTCCAGCCGTTCCGGCAGCACGAAATCCACCTGGAAGGTGCCGCATTGCCAGTCGCGGCCGATGGCGTCGCGCAGCACGAATTCCAGCTTCGGGCCGTAGAAGGCGCCCTCCCCCGGATTCATCTCGTACTCGACGCCGGCGATCCGGCAGGCCTCGTGCAGCGCGCCCTCGGCCCGGTCCCAGATGCCGTCATCGCCGGCCCGCTGCGCCGGCCGGTCCGAAAACTTCACCCGGAAACTCTCGAAGCCGAGGTCGCGGTAGATCGAGGAGAGCAGCGCGGTGAAGCGCACCGCCTCGTCGGCGATCTGGTGCTCCTCGCAGAAGATATGCGCATCGTCCTGGGTAAAGGCCCTGACCCGCATGATCCCGTGCAGCGCGCCCGAGGGCTCGTAGCGATGGCAGGCGCCGAACTCCGCCATGCGCATGGGGAGTTCCCGGTACGACCGGATGCCCTGGTTGAAGATGAGCACATGGCAGGGGCAGTTCATCGGCTTCAGCGCGAGCGCCCGATGCGCCTCGTCCTGGTCCTCCACCGTCGCCATGAACATGTTCTTTCTGTAGTTTTCCCAGTGCCCGGACGCCTCCCACAGCTTGCGGTCCAGCACCTGGGGGGTCTTCACCTCCTGGTAGTCGCCGGCATCGAGCCGGCGGCGCATGTAGTCCTCGACGGTGCGGTAGAGCTTCCAGCCCTTCGGGTGCCAGAAGACGGACCCGACCGCTTCTTCCTGGAGATGGAACAGCCCCATCTCCTTGCCGATCTTCCGATGGTCGCGCTTCTCCGCCTCCTCCAGCTGGTGGAGATAGGCGTCGAGTTCCTTCCGGTCGCGCCAGGCGGTGCCGTAGATGCGCGACAGCATCGCGTTGCGATGATCGCCACGCCAATAGGCGCCTGCCACCTTCATGAGCTTGAAGGCGTCGCCGACATCGCCGGTGGAGCGCATATGCGGGCCGCGGCAGAGGTCCACCCAATCGCCCTGCTTGTAGAGCGTGATGGTCTCGCCGCGCGGCAGGTCGCGGATCAGCTCGACCTTGTATTTCTCGCCCTTCGCCTCGAACAGCGCCATCGCCTCGTGGCGGCTGGTGACGATGCGCTCGAACCCGGCGTTGCGGGCAATGATCTCCCGCATCTTCGCCTCGATCGCCGGAAAGTCCTCGGGCCGGAACGGCTCATTGCGCGCGAAGTCGTAGTAGAAGCCGTTCTCGATCGCCGGGCCGATGGTCACCTGCGTGCCGGGGAACAGCTCCTGCACCGCCTCGGCCAGCACATGCGCGGCGTCATGCCGGATCAGATCCAGCGCCTGCGGGTCCTTTCGGGTGACGAATTTCAGCGAGACGTCCTCGGCGATCTCGCGGCCGAGGTCCTGGAGCTGGCCGTTGACCTCCATGGCCAGCGCCGCCTTGGCGAGCCCCGGCCCGATCGAGGCCGCGACCGTCGTGCCGGTGACGGGGCCGTCGAACTGTCGGACCGAACCGTCAGGCAGGGTGATCGCGGGCATCGGAAGTCTTTCGGGCTCCGGGGTGAAGGGCGCGGAGAAGGCCAGCCCGGCAGGGCCGCGTCAAGTTTCCGCCAGCGCGACGCGGACCCGCGCCACCGGCAGGTCCGCGAGCGGGATGTGGCGTAGCACCCGCGCCGCCGGGCCCCGCGGGGCGCAGAGGGCCGGGTCGCTGTCGCCGCCGAACAGCGCGAGCGTCGGGCAGCCGGCCATGGCGACGAGATGCGTCGGGCCGGTGTCGTTGCCCACGGCCCAGGCGGCGCGGCGGCCAATGGCGGCGATCTCGAAGAAGCTGGTGCGGCCGGTGAGGTCGAGCGCATCGGGCGCCGCCGCGCGGATCGTCGCCGCGATCTCGCGCTCGGCCGGCCCGCCGATGACGACGACCGGCCCCTCGGCCGCGGCCAGCGCCGCGTAGCGTTCGGCGGGCCAGCGCTTGCCCGGGCGTAGCGGGGAGGCACCGGGGATCAGCACGCCGAAGCGATCAGGCAGGCCGAAGCCCGCGAGGTCGGCCTCCAGCCAGTCCAGCGCCGGCGCGGGAAAGCTCGTGATGCCGGCCATCGCCAGCTGCTCGCGCTGGCGTTCCAGCGTGTGCATCGAATCGCGGTCAGGGTTGGCATGCGGATGCGAGGCGCCGGGCGCGATGCCGGACCACTCCGCGCGGCGCCCGACCAGCCAGCGATAGCGGGTGGACCGGCCCGAAGTCTGGAGATCATAGACCCGGTCGAACCGCCCGCCCCGCAGGCGCCGCGCCAGCCGCCACACCGACGCCGGATCGCGCCAGGACGGGCGGCCCTCTGTCCAGACCTCGTCGAACCAGGGACTGCGGCGCGCAAGGTCGGCAAAGGGCGGCGTCGTCAGCAGCGTGATTCGCGCGCCCGGATGATGCGTGCGGATCGCCGCGAAGGGGCCGAAGGAGAGCACGAAATCGCCAAGCGCACCGAGGCGGATCACAAGGACCCGCATCAGATCAGTTCCCGATACACGGCGATGGTCGCGCGCTGCATCGCCTCGGTGGTGTAGTCGCGCAGCACCTTCTCGCGCGCAGCCACGCCGATCGCCACGCGCTCGGCCTCCGGCAGCGCCAGCACGCGCGCCAGCGCGGCGGCCAGCGCCTCAGGGTCGGCCGGCGTCACCCGCCAGCCCGTCACCCCCTCCTCCACCGTCTCGCGCGGGCCACCGAGATCGGCGGCGATCACTGGGCGCGCCATGGCCTGCGCCTCGATGACGGTGCGGCCGAAGGCCTCCGGTTCCGTGCTGGCGTGGACCACGACGTCGGCCGCGGCCAAGGCCAGGTCCATCGCCTCCACATGGCCGGCGAGCACCAGCCGCGTCCCGAGCCCAAGCGCATCCGCCTGCGCGCGCAGCGCCTGCGCCTGGCTGTCGCCGCCCCCGGCGAGCACGCCGATCGCGCCCGGCAGGCGCGGGAGCGCCTGGACCAGCACGCCCTGGCCCTTCCATCGCGTCAGCCGCCCCGGCAGCAGGATCACGGGCTGGCCCGGCGCCGCGCCCCACGCCGCGCGCTGCGCCGCGATGCCCTCGGGCGTGATGCGCGAGGGGTCGAAGCGGCGCGGGTCGACGCCACGGGGGATGATGCGGATGCGGTCGGCGGGCGTGCCGTGGCGCTCGGCGATCAGGGCCGCGATGAAATGGCTGATGGCGATCACCCGGTCGCCGCGCGCCATGACGGAGTTATAGAGCCGCTTGCCCGGGAATTGCTCGTTGTAGGCGCCGTGATAGGTCGTGACGAACCGCGCGCCGACCCGCCGCGCCGCGACCAGCGCCGACCAGGCCGGTGCGCGGGAACGGGCATGCAGGATCGCCACCCCCTCCTGCCGGGCCAGCGCGGCGAGCGCGGCGGCGTTGCGCCAGATGCCGGCAGGCGACTTGGTCGCAAGCGGCAGGGTCACGTGGCCGGCTCCGACCGCTTCCAGCTCCGCCACCAGCTTCCCGCCCGCGGAGGCGACCAGCGCCCGAAAACCGGCCTGCCGGATGGCCTCGGCGATCTCGATGGTGCCGCGTTCCACGCCGCCGGCGACGAGCGCGGGCAGAACCTGGAGGATGGCGGGAGGCGGGGGCATTCCGCCTGGGTTAGCCTCCCTGGTCCTCCTCCGCCAGCGGGCCGGCCGTCCCCGCTAATCCGGCGTGATGTTCCCGGCGCGCACGATCCGCTCCCAGCGGGGAATGTCGGCCTCGATCACCGCGCGGAACTCCGCCGGGGTGCTGCCGACCGGGACGAAGCCGAGATCGGCCAGCCGCGTCCGCATCGCCGGCGCGTTCACCGCCGCACGGGCGGCCTCGGCCAGGCGGGCGATGATCGGCTCGGGCAGGCCGGCCGGGCCAACCAGCGCGTTGAGCAGCGAGGCATCCACCTGCGGGAAGCCAGCCTCCGCCATGCTCGGCACGTCCGGCAATTGCGTGGTGCGCGTGGCGCCGGTGGTGGCGAGCGCGCGCAGCCGGCCGGCGCGGACGTGGTCGGTGATCACTGGAATGGTGCTGAAGGCCATGCGCACGCGGCCCGCAAGAAGGTCCGTGATCATCGGCCCGCCGCCGCGATAGGGCACGTGCAGGAAGGTGAAGCCGGCGACCTGGCGAAGCTGCTCCCCGGCCATGTGGACGGCCGTGCCGGTGCCGGCGGAGCCGAAGGGGATGCTTTCGGGAGTCGCCTTGGCCTCGGCGACGAGGTCGGCCAGGCTGCGCCAGGGCGCATCGGCCGGGACCACGAGCGCCATGGGCGCGCGGACCAGCAGCGAGACGGCGGAAAAATCGCGGCGCGTGTCATAGGGCACGCGGCTGCCGAACAGGCCGGGATTGACCAGGAAGGATGTGTCCACGACCCCAAGCGTGTGCCCATCCGCCGCCGCGGTGGCGACGGCCTGGGTGCCGGTGATGCTGGCCGCGCCGCCGCGATTCTCGACGACGAAGGATTGGCCGAGCGCCGCGCCAAGCTCCTGCGCCATGAGCCGGCCGACGATGTCGGTCGCACCGCCCGGGGGATAGGGCACGATGAGGCGGACCGGACGGCTCGGCCAGGATTGGGCGCGGGCAAGGCCGGGAGCGAGGAGCAGCGCGGCAAGGGCGCGGCGGGACATTCTCGGCATGGTTCCTCCTTCGGCGTGTCAGGCGTCCACGCGCCATTGGCCGGTCAGCCAGGGCGCGAGGCGTTCCGGCGCGAGGTCGAAGCCAAGGCCCGGCGCGTCCGGGATCGCCAGCATGCCGTCCGGGCCAGGGTCCATCGGGCCGAGCAGCGTCAGCAGCGGGTTCGGCGTCGCGTCGATCTCGATGAAGGGATAGGGCGCGGGACCGCCGCCGCGTCGCGCCGTCAGCAGCGCGCCCATCTGGAGGGAGGCATGCGCGTTGACGAGGCTGCCGAAGACATGCGGCATGGTCGGCACGTCGAAGGCATCGGCCAGCGCCGCAATGCGCCGGAACCCCGAAAACCCGCCGCAGACGCCGAGATCGGGTTGCAGCACGGCGAAAGCCCGCGCCGCCAACGCCTCGCGGAAGGCGGCGAGGCTGCCGAGCGCCTCGCCGCCGGCGATCGCGCAGCTTGCCGCGGCGGCGACGGCGGCGTTGCCGGCGATGTCCTCCGGCTGCAGCGGCTCCTCGATCCACAGCAGGTCGGCCTCCGCCATGGCGCGCGCGCTCGCGACGGCGGGACCGACCGTGTAGCCCTGGTTGATGTCCACCATCAGCCCGATATCGGCGCCGACCTGGTCGCGCATCGCCCGCATCACCGCGCCATCCAGCCGCGGCGCGACGCCGACGCGCGGCTTGATCGCGCGGAAACGGCGATGCAGCAGCGCCTCGACCTGCTCCGGATAGGTGCCGTAGGGATCGCCGCCCTCCGCGATGAAGGGGCCCGAGGCGTAGGCCAGCATCCTCGTCCGCAGCCCGCCGCCGAGCAGCTTCGCCACGCTGATCCCCCGCTCCCGCGCGGCGAGATCATGCAGCGCCATGTCCACGGCGCCGACCGCCATCATGTTCGATCCGCGCCGGTCGTAGCCGAGCGTCGCGGCCATCGCATGGAACAGCCGCCAGGGCTCGGAGCAATCCTGCCCGAGCACCAGCGGGGCGAGCCTCGCCTTCGCGAAGCCGGAGGCACCGAAAGGTGAGTTGGCGACCTCGCCCCAGCCCGAACTGCCATCCTCCGCGACGAGCTGGAGCAGCAGCATGTCGCGCCGGCGGATGAAGGTGGAGGCGTTGCCGAGCGCCGGGTCCAGCGCGAAGCCGACGTGATAGCCGCGCAGCGAGACGATCTTCACCGGTCCCTCCCCGTTCGTGCCGGGCAAGGTGGGCGCGCGGGGCTCATGCTGTCAAATAGCCGGATCGCGGCTATCCATAACCGGATGGACATGAATTTGAACCTCCGCGAACTGGCCGTCTTCCGCGCCGTGATGGAGCATGGCGGCGTCACCGTCGCGGCGGCGGCGCTCGGCATCACCCAGCCCGCCGCCAGCAAGATGCTGCGCCAGGCCGAGGAGCGGCTCGGCTTCGCGCTGTTCCGCCGCGAGCGCCGCCAGCTTCTGCCCACGCCGGAGGCGCAGGCCCTGCTCCCAGAACTGCTCGGCGCCTTCGCCGCGCTGGATGGGCTGGAGCGCCAGGCCGCATCGCTGCGCGCCGGCCATGGCGGGCAACTCTCGGTGGCAGCCGTGCCCGTGCTCGCGACCGCGCTGCTCCCGCGCGCCGTCCAGCGTTTCCGTGCGGCGCGGCCGGAGGTGCTGGTGCGGTTGCGCGGCCTCTCGGCGCTGGAGGTGGTGAACCAGGTGGCGGAGCATCAGGCCGATCTCGGCGTGATCCTCGGCGGCTCCGCCGATCCGCGCATCGAGGCGCAGCGCCTCTGCGCATCCGATCTCGGCTGCGCCCTGCCGGCGGGCCATGCGCTGGCGGCGAAGCGGCGGATCACGCTGGCCGATCTCGCGCCCTGGCCGCTGATCTCGCTGGGACCGGAGCGGCCGGTCGGGCAGTTGCTGCGCGCCCAGGGCGAGGCGATGCCGCGCATCGCGATCGAGGTCTCGCAATCCGCCTTCGCCTGCGCGCTGGTGCGGGCGGGCGCGGGCATCGCGCTGCTGGACGGCTTCGGCCTCGCCGAGGCGGTCGCGCAGGGGCTCGTGGCGCGCCCGCTCGCGCCACGCATACCGCTCGACGTCACGCTGGTGATGCGGCGCGGCGGCGTGGCCTCGCGGTTGGCAGCGGCGTTCCGCTCCGCCGTCGAGGCTTGCGCCACGGCGACGGCAGGGCATGCTCGCAGCGAGAGGGAGGACGCGCCATGACGACCACCGAAGCGGCCGTGCTGCACGCCAAGGGCGATCTGCGCGTCGAGCCCGTGCCGCTCGCCGAGCCCGGGCCCGGCGAGGTGCTGGTCGAGGTGGGCGCCGGCGGCATCTGCGGATCGGACCTGCACTATTTCCTTGATGGCGGCTTCGGCGCGATCCGGCTGCGCGAGGCCATGATCCTGGGCCACGAGGTCGCCGGCACCGTCGCCGCGCTGGGGGCGGGCGTGACGGGGCTGACGCCGGGCGATCGCGTCGCGCTCAACCCGTCGCGCCCCTGCGGCGCCTGCTTCTATTGCGCGCGTGGCGATGCGCAGCATTGCCTCGACATGCGCTTCTGGGGCAGCGCGATGCGCATGCCACATGTGCAGGGCGGCTTCCGGCGGCGCATCGTGCTGGCCGCGCGGCAATGCGTGCCCGTGGGCGACACGGTCTCGATGGGCGAGGCCGCGATGAGCGAGCCGCTGGCGGTCGCGCTGCATGCGGTGGCGCAGGCGGGCGACATCGCGGGCAGGCGCGTGCTCATCACGGGCTTCGGGCCGATCGGCGGCGTCGTGCTGCTCGCGGCGCGGCATGCCGGCGCGGGCGCGATCACGGTGACCGAGGTCGTGGAGGAACCGCTGGCCTTTGCCCGAAAGCTCGGCGCCGCCGCGGCGGTGAATGTCGCGGCGGACAGGGACGCGTTGGCGGCGGAGGAGCAGGAGAAGGGCCGCTTCGACCTCGCCTTCGAATGCAGCGGCAATCCCCGCGCGCTGGCCCAGGCCATCGCCTGCGTGCGGCCGCGCGGCACGATCGTGCAGGTCGGCGTCGGCGGCGCCTTCGACGTGCCGATGAATGTCGTCGTCGCGAAGGAACTTCGCCTCGCCGGCAGTTTCCGGTTCCATCCGGAATTCGAGCAGGCGGCCAGGCTGATCGCGGCGCGCGCCATTGACGTGCGGCCGCTGATCACGGCGACGCGGCCGCTGGAGCAGGCGCGCGCCGCCTTCGAGCTGGCGGCGGATCGGCGCGCCGCGATGAAGGTGCAGCTCAGCTTCGCCTGAGAGCGTGTCTGAGGGCGCGCTACTCCGCGAAGAATTCCGGCCGCGCCGCGCGCAGCCGCTCCGCCTCGGCGAAGGTGCCGGATAGATGCGCGCGCATCGCGGCCTCGGCTCGGGCGGGATCGGCGGCGAGGATCGCCTCGGTGATCGCGGCATGGTCGCGCAGGATCGCCTCGGCCTTGCCGGGCTCGGGCAGGTGCAGGCGGCGGAGGCGATCGAGATGGCCGCTGCGGCTTCGCACCAGCTCCCTGAGGCCGGGCACGCCCGCCGCCTCGTGCAGCGCGGCATGGAACGCCTCGTCGGCCGCGAGGAAGCCGGCATCGCGCTCGCCCGCTTCATGCAGCGCTTGCATCCGCGCGAGCGACCCGCGCAGCGTCGCGGCGAGGCTGGGGCCAGGATCGCGCGCGAGCTGGCGAACGATTTCCAGCTCGATGGCAAGGCGCAGGAAATGCGCCTCGCGCGCGCCGGCGAGATCAATGCGTGAGACCCGCGTGGCGGATTGCGGGACGACCTCAATCAGATGCTCGGCCTGCAGGCGGATCAGCGCCTCCCGCACCGGCGTCTGGCTCACGCCCAGCCGCTCCGCGATGGCGGCGCGCGCGATCGCCGTGCCGGGCGGCAGCGCCAGCGAGATCAGCGCCTCGCGCAGCCGCGCATAGGCGACATCGGCCGCGCTGCGACGCGGCCCGACCGGCGCGATCGCGGCGAGATCCGGCACCTCCAACGGCGCGACGAACGCGTCGTTCGGCATCACGCTCCCCTTGCGTCTCGTGCGGAAGATGGATTTCGGCTTGACGCTTGCCAACTAATATATCAGATAACAGACACCAGAATACAGCGGCGCTCCAGGCGCCCGAAGGAGGACGGTCCATGCGCGTTTCGACCCGCCGGCTGCTGATCGCGGCCGCGCTCTCCCTCGCCGCCCTGCCGGCGCTGGCGCAGCCCCGCCCCTGGCCCGCCCAGCCGATCCGCGTCGTCGTACCCTTCGCCGCCGGCACCTCCGACACGGTCGCCCGCCTGGTGACCGCCGAGATGACGAAGACGCTCGGCCAGCCCTTCGTCATCGAGAACCGGCCGGGTGCCGGCGGCAATATCGGCGCCGACGCCTGCGCGCGCGCCACGCCGGATGGCTACACGATCTGCCTCGGCACGATCAGCAGCCACGCCATCAACCCCGCCATCTATCCGCGCCTGCCCTACGACGTGGCGCGCGACTTCGCGCCGATCACGCAGCTTGCCGCGCAGCCCAATGCGCTGGTGGTGGCGAACAACGTGCCGGCGCAGACCGTGCCCGAGTTCATCGCCATGCTGCGCGCCCGTCCGGCGCGCGACATGCCGTTCGCCACCTCCGGCGTCGGCACCTCCGTGCATCTCGCCGGCACGCTGTTCGGCCAGATGACGGGGACCGAGCTGGAGCACGTGCCCTATCGCGGCAGCGCGCAGATCATGACGGCGCTGCTCTCCGGCGAGCTGCCGGTGGCCTTCGACAACCTCTCCTCCGTGCTGCCCTTCGCGCGCGACGGAAAGCTGCGCATCCTCGGCGTCACCTCGCTGCAGCGCGCGGCCGCCGCGCCCGAGATTCCCGCCGTGGCGGAAGCGGTGCCGGGCTTCGAGAGCCTGTCCTGGCACGGTCTCTTCGCGCAGTCCCGCGTGCCGCCGGAGATCGTGGCGCGGCTGCATCGCGAAGCGGTCGCCGCGCTGCGCACGCCGTCCGTGACCGCTCGCTTCACCGAGCTCGGCATCACGCCGGTCGGCAGCAGCCCCGACGATTTCCGCAGCTTCGTCGCCAGCGAGACTCAGCGCTGGGGTGAGGTTGCGCGGCGCGCCCAGATCAGGCTCGATTGAATGATCAAGGCCGAACCAGGACACGTCCCGATGCCCGAAACGCCCCGCCGCAAGAATGCCGAGGATCTGCGCAGCCGCCGCTGGTTCGGGCCTGCCGATCTGCGCAGCTTCGGCCACCGCTCGCGCGCCATGCAGATGGGCTACGCGCCGGAGGAATGGCAGGGCAAGCCGGTCATCGCGATCATCAACACCTGGTCCGACCTCAACCCCTGCCACACGCATCTGCGCGCACGGGCCGAGGATGTGAAGCGAGGCATCCTGATGGCCGGCGGCTTCCCTGTGGAGCTGCCGGCGCTCTCCCTCAGCGAGAGCTTCGTCAAGCCGACCACCATGCTCTACCGCAACATGCTGGCGATGGAGACGGAGGAGCTGCTGCGCAGCCATCCGGTGGATGGCGCCGTGCTGCTCGGCGGCTGCGACAAGACCACGCCCGGCCTGCTGCTGGGCGCGACCAGCATGAACATCCCGGCGATCTACGTGCCCGCGGGGCCAATGCTGCGCGGCAATTGGGGCGGCAAGACGCTCGGCTCGGGCTCCGATTCCTGGAAGTACTGGGACGAGCTGCGCGCCGGCACGATCACCCAGCAGGATTGGCTCGGCGTCGAGGCCGGCATCGCCCGCAGCCACGGCACCTGCATGACGATGGGGACCGCGAGCACCATGACCGCCATCGCGGAGGCGGTCGGCCTGGTGCTGCCCGGCGGCTCCTCGATCCCCGCCGCGGATGCCGGCCACATCCGGCTCTGCTCCGAAAGCGGCCGCCGCATCGTGGACATGGTGTGGGAGGACCAGAAGCCCTCCGACATCCAATCGAGAAAATCCTTCGAGAACGCGATCGCGGTGGCGATGGCGATGGGCTGCTCGACCAACGCCATCATCCACCTGATCGCGATGGCGCGCCGCGCCGGGCACGACATCGGCCTCGACGATTTCGAGAAGGCGAGCCGTGTCGTCCCGGTGATCGGCAATGTCCGGCCCTCCGGCAAGACCTACCTGATGGAGGATTTCTTCTACGCCGGCGGCATCAAGGCGCTGATGGCCAAGATGCAGCAGCACCTGCACCTGGATTGCATGACCGTCAGCGGGAAGACCGTCGGCGAGAACATCGCCGGCGCGAAATGCTGGAACGACGATGTCATCCGCGACCTCTCCAACCCGATCTATGGCGAGGGCTCGCTCGCGGTCCTGAAGGGCAACCTCGCGCCGGCCGGCTGCGTCATCAAGCCCGCGGCGATGGACCAGAAGTTCCTCAAGCATGCCGGGCCGGCGGTGGTGTTCGACGACTATCCTTCGATGAAGAAGGCGGTCGAGGATGAGAGCTATCCCTTCACGCCGGACAGCGTGCTGGTGCTGCGCAATGCCGGCCCGCAGGGCGGCCCGGGCATGCCGGAATGGGGCATGCTGCCGATGCCAAAGGCGCTGCTGAAGCAGGGGCTGCGCGACATGCTGCGCATCTCGGATGCGCGGATGTCCGGCACCAGCTACGGCGCCTGCGTGCTGCACGTGGCGCCCGAGAGCTACATCGGCGGCCCCTTCGCGCTGCTGCAGACCGGCGACATCGTGGAGGTGGACGTGAACGCGCGCACCATCAACATGCGCGTCCCGGAGGAGGAACTGGCACGCCGCCGCGCCGCGTGGAAGGCGCCGCCCGTGCGGTACGAGCGCGGCTATGGCTGGGCCTTCACCAGGCACATCCAGCAGGCCGACGAGGGCTGCGACTTCGACTTCCTGCGCACGGATTTCGGCGCGCCGGTCTCCGAACCCGTGATCTATTGAGGATTCCCCGATGGCGCTCTCCGACGCGACCCGCGACAGGCTGAAGAAGATCAGCACCGCCACGGTCGCCACCTGCCTGTTCAAGCGCGGCCTGCGCAACCAGATGATCCAGGGCGCGCTGCCGCTGCATCCCGTCAAGGAAAGCATGGTCGGCGAGGCCGTGACGGTGCGCTACATCCCCGCGCGCGAGGACCTCAACGGGCTCGAGGTGTTCCGCAACCCCGAGCACCCCCAGCGCAAGGCGATCGAGAACTGCCCGCCCGGCAAGGTGCTCGTCTTCGACAGCCGCAAGGATGCGCGCGCCGCCTCGGCCGGCGCGATCCTGGTAGGGCGGCTGAAGGCGCGCGGCGTCGCCGGCGTCGTCACCGATGGCGGCTTCCGCGACAGCGCGGAGATCGCGGCGCTTGGCATCCCCGCCTATCACACGCGCCCTTCCGCGCCCACGAATCTCACGCTGAACCACGCGATCGACATCAACGTGCCGATCGGCTGCGGCGACGCGCCGGTGTTCCCGGGCGACGTGATCCTCGGCGATGCCGATGGCGTGCTGGTCATCCCCGCGCATCTCGCCGACGAGATTGCGGCGGAAGCGTTCGAGATGACGGCCTATGAGGATTTCGCGTCGGAGAAGGTCGCGGAGGGGCGCAGCCTGGTCGGCCTCTATCCCGCGACCAACCCGGCCAATCTCGAGGAATTCGCGGCCTGGCGGAAGCAACGGGGCCGCTGAGCCTTCACGCAGGGAGGGAACCACGGTGAAGAGACGCCATCTGATTGTCGCCGCCGGCGCGGCGCTCGCGCTTCCGCGGGCATCGCTCGCGCAAACCGGCTGGCCGTCCCGCGCGGTCACCATCATCGTCCCCTTCGCGCCCGGTGGGCCTTCCGACATCATCGGGCGGCTCACCGCGAACCATATGCAGCAGGCGCTCGGCCGCCCCTTCGCCGTGGAGAACCGCCCCGGCGCCACCGGCGAGATCGGCGCGCGCCAGGTGATCCGCTCCGCGCCGGACGGGCACACCCTGATGCATGCGCCGATCAGCACCTGGGCGATCAACGTCGCGCTGCGGCCCAACCTCGCCTACGACCCGACGCGGGAACTCACGCGTATCACCGTCACCGTGCGCACGCCGAACGTGCTGGTGGCCAACCCGCAGGCGGTGCCGGCGAATGACCCTGCCGGCGTGATCGACTGGCTGAAGCGCAATGCGGCGACCGCGAGCTACCCCTCCTCCGGCGTCGGCTCCTCCGACCATCTCACGGCGGAGATGTTCAAGCAGGCGACGGGCACGGACATGGCCCATGTGCCCTACAGCGGCGGCGGCCCCGCGATGACGAGCGCGATCGCCGGCACGACGCAGCTCTCCTTCCAGAATCTCGGCGCGGTCATCCCGCATATCCAGGCGGGCCGGCTGAAGGCGATCATGATCACCTCCGACGAGCGCAGCCCGGTGCTGCCGAACGTCCCGACCGCGAAGGAATCCGGCCTCAGGGATTTCGTCGTCTATTCCTGGCAGGCCTATGGCGGGCCGGCCGGGATGGCGCCCGAGCTGGTGCGCACCATCCATGCCGCGATCACCGCCGCGATGAAGCACCCCGAGACCGAGCAGCGGCTGATCGCCCAGGGCTTCGATGTCGTCGTCAACAGCCCCGAGGAATTCGCCGCGTTCCAGGAAGGTGAGATCGCGCGCTGGCGTCGCGTGGTGCAGGCCGGCAACATCAGGCCCGAGTAGCGATCAATCCCCGCTCGCGCCGGCGGCGCGCAGGATCGCCGGCCATTTCTCAAACTCGGCGCGATGGATGCCGACCATCTGCGCCGGCGTCTCCAGCGCCGTCAGTTCGAAGCCGATGCTGGTGAGGCGATTGCGGATCGCCTCATCCTGCATCATTGCCTGTGTCACCTCGTACATACGGGCGATGATCGGCTCCGGCGTCCGCGCCAC
>VFQR01001141.1_pt1 | contig 22320 bp, 24 predicted proteins | sample 3512321 | NCBI WGS metagenome assembly VFQR01 (sample SAMN10412374, study PRJNA504923) | tailings metagenome | isolation source: Relicate 3 Philex TSF1 revegetated site | place: Philippines: Tuba, Benguet | collected 2017-08-29 | reverse complement strand
CGGTGCTGGTAGCGGCGCGGCTGGATCGGATCACGCGCCGCGCGCACACGCTGTCACAGTTGTGGGAGAACGGCGTGTCGATCCGGGCGGCGGACATGCCGGGCGCGGACGACCTGATGATGCTGGTCTATATGCGGCTCTATGCCGCGATGGCTCAGAAGGAGCGGGAGTTGATCTCGGAGCGGACCCGCGTGGCGCTCGCGGCCGCGATGGCGCGTGGGAAGGCACTGGGCTGCGACAGGGGCTATCGGCCGGCTAGTGGCCCGGACGCCGCAGCGGCCGCCCAGGCGCGGAAGGATGCGGCGCAGCGGGCGGCGCACCGCCTGCACCGGGAGCTCGAATGGCTGCGTGCGGAGGGCGTGCTCGGCCACGCTGAGATGGCGCGCGCCTTGACCGCCCGCGGCGTGCCGACGCCCGACGGCAGCGGGGCTTGGACGCACACATCAGTCGCGCGGGTCATGGCGCGCGCCATTGCGCAGTAACCGCCACCTGCTCCCTCGGCAGCGGGGGCGGGCAGCAGGCTGTCAGGCAAGCACGATGTCGCGCTGCGCCAGAAGAGCGCCCTCCTCGATCCGGTCCGCGCGCTCCAGCCGCAACAGCACCGCGTCGCGTGCTGCCGGATCCCGCAATCTATTGAACAGGCCGTCACGGGCGTTCAGCGGCTCGCCATCGACGTAGAACTGCGTCACCAGAGACTGCCGGTCAGATGCAGCGATAGCTGCATGGATGTGCGGCGTGCGGCCAGGATATGCGACCGGGCGGATGGTCCGGAACGCATAGCTGCCGTCCGCACCGGTGACCACGCGCCCGCGACCCTGAAAGCCAACATCGCGTCCATCCTGCCGATCACGCGGGTGGCGATACCTGCCGAACGCGTCGCACTGCCAGATCTCGACGATCGCCCCCGGCACCGGCGTGCCTCGTGTCGTCAGCACACGGCCTCGCAGATGCGTCACGACCCCTTGCGCCGCTGCCGCGGCACCTGCAACGCGGACAAGATCGCCGTCCACGTCGCCGGACCAGTCCACCGGGTAGAAGGGCCCGGCCGTCTGCCGTGGGGTGGATATCCGCAGGGCGGATTGCCCGCTCGCATCATCGAGCGAACACGCCGTCGCGATGGCGGCGGAGCCCCCCGCGACCAGCAGGTCGCGGCGAGTGGACAGGAACGGCGTGGGTGAGGGCATGACCGCCTCCCGCGATGGTGTCGACTGGTAGGTGGCTGTGACGCCCGTCTGCCACAAGTCGCCATCGCAGCGGAGCAACAATCGATGCGCGCGCACGGAGGCAAAGCACCCCCGGCCGCGCCCGCGGTCAACGACCATCGCGCCTGGCGTCAGCACCGCGAAGCGGGCCGCGTTCACTATGCGGTTGGTCTGCGCCGTCACACAAACTCGCGGTAGCGGAACGCGGAGGAGCGGGCTTGCGCCACCGCGGTGGCGAGCAGCCCATGCTGCGGCGACAGCGCGCAGGCGGGGTCGGTGGCCGCGGCGTCGCCGGTCAGCGCGAAGGCCTGGCAGCGGCAGCCGCCCCAGTCGCGCTCGGCACGGTCGCAGCCGCGGCACGGTTCCGGCATCCACGACGTGCCGCGGAAGCGGTTGAAGGCCTCGCTATCCTCCCAGGCCGCGCGGAGCGAGGTTTCGCGCACGTTCGGGAACACCATGCCGGCGATCGATTCCGCCGCATGGCAGGGCAGCACGCGGCCGGCCGGGGAGACAACGAGGAAGCGGCTGCCCCAGCCGCCCATACAGGCCTTGGGGCGCGCCGCATGGTAGTCCGGCACGACATAGTCGATGACGAGCCGGCCGCGATGCGCAAGACGCGCGGCCTCGACGAGGGTCGTCGCCAGGTCGAGCTGTTCGCGGGTCGGCAGCAGCGCATCGCGGTTCGCCAGCGCCCAGCCATAGTACTGGACATGCGCCACTTCGATCCGTGCCGCGCCCCAGGCGAGCGCGGTCTCGATCAGCAGCGGCAGATTGTGCAGGTTCTGCCGGTGGACGACGGCGTTGAGCGTCAGTGGCAGCCCGGCCTCGCGCACCAGCCGCGCCGCTGCTTCCTTGCGCGGCTGGGCGCCCTTCATGCCGCCGATGCGCTCCGCGCCCGCGGGCTCCGCGTCCTGCACGGAAAGCTGGACGTGATCCAGGCCGGCTTCCTTCAGCCGCGCCATCAGGGAAGCGTCCAGCAGGACGCCTGCCGTGATCAGGTTGGTATAGAGCCCGGCGTCATGCGCGGCGGCGGTGATCGCGACGATGTCGCGCCGCGCCGTGGGCTCGCCGCCGGAGAGGTGGACCTGCAGGCAACCGAGGTCGGCGGCTTCCGCGAAGACCCGCCCCCATTCGGCGGTCGTCAGCTCGCCCGAGGCGCGGGTCAGCTCCACCGGGTTGGAGCAATAGGGGCAGCGCAGCGGACAGCGATGGGTCAGTTCCGCGAGCAGGGCGAGCGGCGCGTTCACGGCAGCAGCGCACCGCGCGCGACGAGATCGTCCAGCAGTGCGCGGACATCCGCGGCGATGACCTCGGCAGGCGCGTCGAATTTCTGCGCCAGCGTCCGCACGATGTCGTCGAGGCTGCGCACACCATCCACCAGGCGCAGCACCTCCAGCGCGGTCTCGTCCGGGACGAACATGCGCTCCGGCGCGATGACCACCCAGCGCCCGCGCGCCTTATCGTCATGCAGCCGGACGCCGGGCGCGAAACGCGGCGTCATCGGCCAGGCACGAAGGCGCCGGGCGGCGGCAGCGCGGGCGCCACATAGGCGTGGTGCAGCGCATCCAGCTGCGCCCAGAGCAGGTCACACTTGAAGCGCAGCGCCGCCAGCACCTGGGCCTGCTTCTCCGCCGTATCGGCCTGCTGCTTCACGTAGTCCAGCGCGAAGGCGACATCCTGCGGCGCCTGCGTCAGCCGTGGCGTGAAATAGGCCAGGGTTTCCGGCGTCACGAAGTCGTAGTTGCGCAACATGCCCGAGACCCGTTGTGAGATGATGTCGGGCGAGAACATCTCGGTCAGCGAGGAGGCGATCGCTTCCAGCAGCGACCGCTCCCGCACGAAGTGCACATAGGCATCCACCGCGAAGCGCGTCGCCGGGAGCAGGCCATCCAGCGAGATCACATAGGCCCGGTCGAGGCCAAGTCCGTCGGTCAGCGCCAGCCACCGCTCGACGCCGCCGGGATGCGTACCATCCCCATCATGGTCGGTCAGTCGCCTTCGCCATTCGCGGCGCAGCTCCGGCGTGGGAAGCCGGGCAAGCAGGGAGGCATCCTTCGCAGGAATGGAGGCCTGGTAGTAGTAGCGGTTGAGCGCCCAGGCCTGGACCTGGCCCTTGGTGAGTTTCCCGCCATGTAGCAGGTGATGGAAGGGATGCAGGACGTGGTAGCGCTCCGCGCCGATCTGGCGCAGCGCGGCTTCGAGGGCCTTGGGCGTCACCGCGCTCACAGGCGGATCTCCATCCCGTCCTCCGCCACCTCCCAGCCGGAAGAGGCCAGCTGCGCGCGCTCCGCGCTGTCGGCGAGCAGGGCGGGGTTCGTGTTGTTCATGTGTACGAAGATGCGGCGCCCCAAGGGGATGGCCGCGAAGGCTTCAACCGTCGAGCCGGGCCCGATCATGGGCATGTGACCCATCCGGCGACCAGTCTTGGGGCCGGCGCCGAGGCGGATCATCTCGTCATCCGTGAACAACGTGCCATCGAACAGCACGCAGTCAGCACCGGAAAGCCGCGCCCGGAGCGCATCGGTCATCATCGCGCAGCCGGGGATGTAGTGCAGCGTCCCGCCCCCTGCGGAAAGTGCGACGCCCAGCGCCGCGCCGTCCTCCGCAACATCGGGATCGAGCGATCCCTCGGCGAAGAGCGGCACCTTGCCCGGCACGGCGTACGCGGTGACGGTGACGCCCAGTACATCGAAGGCCTGGTCGAAGCTCAGGGCACGGCGCTCCACGAGGTCGGGATGCAGAGCGCGGAAAATTGGGTTGGTGTCCAGCACTCCCAAGGTGGGTAAGGCGCCCAGCAGTGTGAACGGCTGGCGCTCCCGGAGATGCAGCAGCCCAGCAATCGTATCGATCTCGCCGCCCGTTAGTAGCACGGCCCCGATGGGCGAGTTGCGCAAGGAGCCGGGGCGCGGATGCAGTGCCGGCGTGGCCTCGATCTGCTGCCGCAGATCCGGGCTGGCGTTCACCAGCAACCAGCGGTCACCATCCGCCGATACAGCGATACTCGCCTGGCTCCGCGGAAGCGCCGCGCGATCGCCGGCGCGCGACCTCACGCAGCCTGGTCCTGCGGAGTTCCATTGTGGAAACCCGCCACCAGCGCCGGCACCCAGAACGATGGCGCGAAGCATGCCACCGCTCCGGGAGCGCGGTCAGTCGACCTCGGCGCAGGCGTAGCTGTTGATTTCGAGCGCGAGAGAGATTTCAACGATCTTTGGGGTCTTCCAGGCCATGACATATCCTCCGACGAACCGGCTTGCTGCCAGCAGGGAGCAAGATGGCGAAGTGGCTTCGGGACATCAAGCGGTGGAGCGGTTCTGCCTCACTTCGATCAGCGCCACAGCATCACGAAACTGGCATTGGCCAGGGTCTGTCTATAACCAGCGCGGCAGAGCACCTCGGAGGCCGTGAGGCCCGTCAGCCAGAGATGCACTGGACCTGAAGGCAAAGCCGTCTGCGCCAACGCCCTTCTGCTGTCCCTCGACCTACCCTGGCAGCAGGTGCCGAACCAGTTCGAAAGCCGTACCGCGGAGGCTGATACCATTGGCGAAACGAACACGGCACTCTGCCGTGTCCAGCGCAAGCCGGATCGGACGAGATGGTGCCTGCAGGCCCGTCATGTTGGCCGTCTCAGCAACCGAGGGCGTGACCTCGGTCGGACCCTGATGCTGCCCCCGGCGATGTCCCCGGCCTGAGCTAGCGTCCGTCGAAGGGAGACGGATGATGAAGCGATCGAGATTCACGCAGCAGCAGATCATCGGGGTGAGCACCAGGCGGGCGCGACGGCGCCGGATCTGTACCGCAAGCACGGGATGAGCGAAGCGACGTTCTACGCTTGGCGGTCGACGTACGGGGGAATGGAGGTGTCCGATGCCCGCAAGCTGAAGAGCCTCGAGGAGGAGTACGCGCGGCTGAAAAAGCTGCTGGCGGAATCCATGCTCGATGTCTCGACGCTGCGGGAGATGCTGGCAAAAAACGTCTGACGCCCGGCTCGCGGAGGAAAGCCGTGACCTGGGCGATCAAGGAGAAGGACTACTCGCAACCGCGCGCCTGACAGCTCGTCGGCTTGGCACCGAAGACGTATCGCTGCGTCTCGACGCGCACCAACGATGGCGAGGTGCGCGTTCGGCTGTGGGCCCTGGCGAATGAACGCGGGCGGTTCGGCTACCGGCGCCTGCCTATCCTGCTGGCGCGGGAGGGGCACCGGCTGAACCACAAGAAGCTGTACCGACTGTACCGTGCGGAACGCCTTGGCGTGCGCCGGCGCTGGTCGCGGGACTTCGTCTCCGATGCGCTGGCCTGCGGGCGGAGGTTCCGCGTGCTGGCGGTCGTGGACGACTTCACCCGCGAGTGCCTGGCGCTGGTGGCGGACACTTCGCTGTCGGGGCCGCGCGTCGGGCGGGAACTCGGCCGGATCGTCGCGGTGGGAGTGGGACTGGATTCGAACCGTCGCCGACCTGCTGACCTCACAGGAGACGATGCGTTGCGCAAGCTACGAACCTCCGATGTCAGGCGATCACGGCGATGCCCGCATAGGCCAGCCATGTGACAAAAGCCGCGTTCGCTATGTCGTTCTTCGCGTCGACCTCGATAATCCGGTCCTGGTCCAGGATCCGGCCGTCCAGACGCGTGCTGGCCATCAGGCCCTCCGCCAACACCACGCCCACGCTGTTCCTCTCGTGATGGACGGCGAAATGGATGGTCTCCTTCGCGGTCCAGGTCGCGCGCTGGGCTTCTCTTCTGCCCACCTCGGCAGGCGAGGCCATGGGCCTCCGATCGGCGGCGCGCGCCCCTCTCCTCGCACTCAGTCGAGGCGGGCACCGACGGCGCGGGCGATGGCACCGTATCGCTCGGTATCGGTGCGCAGCAACTGCGCCAGCGGTTCCGGCCCCGTTGCCTGCACCTCCATCCCGAGATCAGCCAGCGCCGCGCGCACCTCCGGGCGCGTGCTGGCGGCGACCAGCGCGTTGGTCAGCGTGGCCTGGGCCGCCGGCGGCACTCGGACGGGGGCGAAGAAGGCGAACCAGGTGGTGGCCGCGTAGCTTGGCACGGTCTCGGCGATAGCCGGCAGGTCGGGCTGCGAGGGCAGCCGCCGCGGGTTCGCAACGCCGAGCAGCTTCACCTGCCCCTGGCGCCCGCGCTGGATCGCGCCAGGGCCGCTGTCCATGTGCAGGCTCACCCGTCCGGCGATCACATCCGTGATGGGGGAAGCGCGATATGGCACGTGCAGCAGCGTGATGCCCGCCTCCCGCTGCAGCAACTCCATGGCCAGGTGGATGGGCGTGCCATTGCCCGGTGTCGCGAAGCTGATGGCGCCGGGCCTGGCGCGCGCAGCGGCCAGCATGCCGGCCATGCCGCTGACCCCGAGCTGCGGCGCCGCCGTCAGCACGAGCGGCACGTCGCCGAGGAGGCTGAGCGGCGCGAAATCCCGCAAGGCATCGTAGGGGAGGTTCGGGATCGTCGCCGGCGCCGAGGCGATGGCGGCCGAGGTGAACAGAATCGTGTAGCCGTCGGGCGGCGCGGTGGCGACAGCGGCGGCGCCGATGGTGGCGCCCGCGCCGGGACGCGTCTCGATCACGACGGGCTGTCCCAGCGCCTCGTTCAGCGCGTTGGTCATCATGCGCGCGACCGTGTCCACCACGCCGCCCGGCGGAAAGGGAATGACCATCCGAACGGGCCGGGTCGGAAAGGTCTGCGCCAGGGCTGGCCTGGCAAGGGGAAGGGTTGCGGCACCGAACAGCAGCGTGCGGCGTGCGAGTGTCATGGCGTTTCCTCCGTCTTGCGGGGATGGTCGAGCGGCACGGGAGGGAAGTAGGGCAGGCGCGAGCGGATCTTGGTCAGCGTCGGGCTGTCGCCGCTGCGGACATACTGCCGCGCGGCGTCGTTCACCGGCTGCCAGTCCCAGGCCGGCCGCCGTCCCTCCGCCAGCGCCGCGCGCAGCATGTGCCGGCGCTTCTGGCTGGCGAGCACGGCCGCATGGAGGGCCGGCACGTCCCAATGCGCGCGGATCGCCGCGATCATCGCGGCAACTTCCGCTGCATGCTCGGGCAGCCTGGCGAGGTCGCGCATCTCGTGCGGGTCGGCGGCGAGGTCGAAGAGCTGGGGCCCATGCGTCTCGCTCCAGATCATCTTGCGCGACCCGCGGCGCAGCATCAGCCAGGGCTCGTCGCAGCCCTCGGCGGTGTATTCGCAATGCACGTCCTGCGGCCAGTCCGGCGCCTCGCCGCGCGCGAGCGGCAGCAGATCGCGCCCCTCGAAGGCGGTCTCGCGCGGCGCCGCCGCGGCCTGCGCGAGGATGGTGGGCGCGAGGTCGAGCAGCGAGGTGTTCTCCGCCCGCGACACGCCCTTCGGCCAGCCGGGCCCCGCGATGACCATCGGCACGCGGACCGAGCCCTCGAAGAGGCACATCTTGAACCACATGCCGCGCTCGCCGAGCATCTCGCCGTGGTCCGAGGTGAAGATCACGATGGTGTCCTCGGCGAGGCCCGCGGCCTTCAGCGCCGCCATCAGCTTGCCGAGCTTGTCGTCGATGTAGCTGGTCATCGCGTAGTAGGCGTGTCGCGCGTTGCGCAGGCGGTCGCGCGTGATGTCGTGCTCGTCGCAGCGGGTGAGCAGGTAGTGGCGCCGGCTGCGGCCGTCCTGCTGCTCGAACGGAATCGGCCCCACGGCCGGCATGTCGATCTCCGCCGGGTCGTAGCGGTCCCAGTAGTCCCGCGTGGTGACGAAGGGGTTGTGCGGGTGGGTGAAGGAGACCGTCATGAAGAACGGCCGCTTGTCCTCGTCGCGCGCCAGGTCGAAGAGCTTGCGCTCGGCGGCGTAGGCGACCTCCTCGTCGTAGTCGATCTGCAGACTTCGCTCGCAGAGCCCGGCCTCCACGACGCCGAGCAGGCTCATGCGCGCGCCGGAAACCGGCGGGCCCGGGCGCCGCCAGTCGGGCGTCCAGGTGAAGTCGGACGGGTAGATGTCCGTCGTCACCCGCTCCTCGTAGCCATGCAGTTGGTCGGGGCCGACGAAGTGCATCTTGCCGGCGAGGATGGTGCGATACCCCTCGAGCCGCAGGTGATGCATCAGGGTCGGGGTCGAGGAGGGGAAGTCCGCGCCGTTGTCGAAGGCGCCGACCGCCGACGCGCGCTGGCCCGTCAGCATCGAGGCACGCGACGGCGCGCAGATCGGGAAGTTGCAGTAGGTGTTCCTGAAGACCGTGCCCTGCGCACAGAGCGCGTCGATATGCGGTGTCTTCGCGACCTTGTTCCCATAGGCGCGCAGCACGCCCGCCGTCAGCTGATCGGCCATCACGAGGAGGATGTTCGGCTTGCGCATGCGCGGTTCCTGTCGCGTCAGGGAAAGAGGACGATCTTGGCGGCGGCGACGGCGCCGGCATCGATGTCGGCGACGGCGCGTGCCCCTTCGGCGAGCGGGCGCGCCTCGAGCCAGTCGAGTGAACCCATGCGCCCCGTCGCGAGCAGCGCCACGACGGTCCGAAACTCCTGCGGCGTGTAGCAATAGGTGCCGGTGAAGGTGATCTCCTGCAGCGTCAGGCGGCGGATATCGAGGCCCTCCGCGCCGGGCAGCAGGCCGGCATGCACGATCACGCCGCCCGGACGCGCAAGGCGGCAGGCGCTCGCCCGCGTCGCCGCCGCTCCCACGGCGTCCACCACCAGGTCGCAGGAGCCCTCCTCCGGTGCCGCATCCGGCGCGCGCGCCAAGGCGATGCCGGCCTGCGCAGCGGTCTCGCGCCGGGCGGGATTGGGCTCGATCAGCCAGACCTCGCCCGCGCCCGCCTGCGCCAGCACGAGCGCGGCGGCGAGCCCGATGGCGCCGCCCCCCAGCACCACGCAGCGCGCTGCGGGCAGCGGCCTGCCCAGCAGCCGCGAGCCGTGATGCACCGCGTGGTAGGAAACGGCGACCGGCTCCGCGAGCGCGGCCTTCTCGGCCGGCATCCCCTCGGGGATCTCGACCAGGTTGTCCTCCGGCGCGCGCACGAGTTCCGCGAAAGCGCCAGGCCGTGGTGGCATCGAGAGAATCTCCCGCCGCGGCGAGAGATGCGGCCGGCCCTCGCGCGCGAAGGGACAGTCCAGCGGCACGACGAGCGGGTTCACCGCGACGCGCTTTCCCGCGAGGCGCCCCGTCAGCACGCGCCCGGCCGCCTCGTGGCCGAGAATGATCGGCGCCGGCCGGCGCGCATCATGCCCGTGGATCGCGTGCATGTCGGAACCGCAGATGCCGACAGCCTCGACGTGGATGATCGCCTCGCCCGGCACCGGCACGGGGTCGGGCTCGTCACGATGGACCAGGGTGTTCGGCGCGGTCTGGACGAGCGCTTTCACGGGCTCTCCCTCATTTGGCCAGGAAGCCGCCATCCACCGCGAGCACCTGCCCGGTGACGTAGGCGGATGCGTCAGATGCGAGGAAGACCGCGGCACCATGCAGATCCTCGAGCCTTCCGTTGCGGCCAATGCAGGTCTGCGCGGCGAGGCGCGCCGCGCGTTCGGCATCGGCGAAGACCGGCGCGGTCAGCGGCGTCGGGAAGAAGCCTGGCGCGATGGCGTTGCAGGTGACGCCCCGGGACGACCACGCCTCCGCCATCGCGCGCGTGAGCTGGGCGATGCCGCCCTTGCCCGCGCCATAGGGGGCGCTGTCGGGGAAGGCGCGGAACGATTGCAGGGACGCGATGTTGACCACCCGCCCCCAGCCGCGCGCCGCCATGGCGGGTGCGAGCTTCTGCACCAGCAGGAATGGCGCGCGCAGGTGCAGTGCCATGTGCAGGTCGAAGGCCTCGGCGGTGACCTCCGCGAACGGCTGGCGCAGGTTCACGCCGGCGGCGTTCACCAGGATGTCGGGCGAGAGGGCGAGGGATGCCAGCCGCGCCGCCACGTGTTCAGCCGTGTCCGGCGCCGCGAGGTCCGCGGCCAGGGTCTCGACCTGCATCCGCTCGTCCCGGAGCATGGCGGCCGCGGCGTCGAGCTCGGCGGCCCGCCGCGCGCACAACACCAGCCGCGCACCGGCGAGGCCGAGGGCACGCGCGATGGCGAGGCCAAGCCCGGAGTTGCCGCCCGTCACGAGTGCCGTGCGGCCCTCGAGCGAGAACAGCGGCGCGAGACGGTCCGAGCCGTGCGCGCGACCCTCGGCCATCAGCCCGTCACCGGCTCGCCGAGGTCGAAGCGCGTCTCCGGGAAGTAGCGCGCGAGGCGGATGTCGGCCGAGCGTGCGTGCGCCTCCATCCCCTCGGCGCGGGAGATGCGCGCAGTGGCCAGCGCGACATCCCGCGAGCCCTCCCGCGTCATGCGCTGCCAGGAGAGCGGCTTGAGGAACTTGTGCACGGAGAGCCCCGCCGAATAGCGCCCGGCCGCCTTGGTCGGCAGGATGTGGTTCGGGCCCGTCGCCTTGTCGCCGAAGGCCACCGTCGTCTCCTCCCCGAGGAACAGCGATCCGTAGTTGCGAAGGTTGGCGAGCCACCAGGCGGGATCGGACGCCTGGACCTGCAGGTGCTCGCAGCAGTAGCGGTCGGAGAGCTCGACCGCCTCCTCCCGCGTCGAGCACAGCGCCACCTCTCCGAAGTCGCGCCAGGCAGCGCCGGCGGCGTCGCGTGCGGTGGGCGGAAGGGCCGCGACCAGTTCGGGCACGCGGCGCAGGACGGCCTGCGCCAACGCGCGGTCGGTGGCGATCAGCCAGCCCGGGCTCTCATGCCCGTGCTCCATCTGCGCGACGAGGTCCACCGCCACCACCTCGGCAACCGCGGTGGCGTCGGCGATCACCGCGACCTCGGAGGGGCCCGCGAAGACGTCGATGCCGACCTTGCCGTAGATCTGGCGCTTCGCCTCGGCGACGAACTTGTTGCCGGGGCCGACCACGATGTCGGCGGGCTTGCCGGTGAACAGGCCGTGCGCGAGCGTCGCGATCGCCTGCACGCCCCCCAGCGTCAGGATCGCATCGGCGCCGGCGCGGCGCAGCGCGTAGAGCACGGCGGGATGGATGCCGGCGCCGCCGCGGGGGCCGGAGCAGGCGATCACCGTCGGCACGCCCGCCGCCTTGGCGGTGGCCACGCCCATATAGGCGGAGGCGATATGCGCGTAGCGCCCGGCCGGGACGTAGCAGCCCGCGACCGCCATCGGTACCAGCTTCTGGCCGGCGATCACGCCGGGCGAGAGTTCCACCTCGAAGTCGCGCACGCTGGCGCGCTGGGCTTCCGCGAAGCGCGTGACGCGGTCGATGGCGAAATCGATGTCGCGGCGGAGCACGGCGGGCACCTCGGCGGCGCGGCGGTCCGCTTCCTCCGCCGTGACGAGGATCTCGCCCTGCCACCTGTCCAGCTTCGCGGCGTAGTCGCGCACCGCCGCCTCGCCGCGCGCCGCGATGTCGGCGAGCATCGCCTCGACCACGGGGCGCGCCTCCGCGGTGGTGTCCTCGGTCGTCCGCGTCGCGCGCTTCAGATACTCGATGGCCATCACGTCGTTCCCGTCGGGGTCGGATTTCCGCTCGCGCCAGCCCGGCAAGCCGGCGGCCTGCGCAGCCGTCGCGACGCCGCGCTGATCCGCAGCGGACCGCGGAGGAGAGCGCGCCACCAAGGCGTTGCGCCGCCCCGGATGTCCCGAGCGCTCGGCAGTCGCGGACAGGCTGCCGAGAGGCGCCGCTGCAACAGCGCGGCGTCGAGCGCGGCGGCCCCGGCTCGCGCCCGGCGCGGACTGCGAGGCGGGCCGATGTCCCGCGATGAGCGCATCCGCCTGTGCAAAGGAACGTCCTCCCGAAGCGTGTTCTATGCAAATTTTGCGTCAAATTTTCATGAGATCGACGGTGTGTCAAACAAATCTTCAGAAAAAATTGGGAAGCGTGGTTGAAAATTTTTTCATAACATGGGACCTTGTCGCCATGCTTCGCCACAAGCGCCCCCGGTTGGCCGATATCGCAGCGCATGCCGGCGTCTCGCTGGCGACCGCGTCCCGCGCGCTCTCCCAGCCCGCCATCGTCAGCCCGGAAACCCGCAAGCGCGTGCGCGCGGCCGTGGCAGAACTCGGAGGCGCCTGGCCCGGCGCAGGGGCTCGCGCCGCCGGCGATGCAGGCGTGGCGGCCGTCGTCCCGACGCTCGACAGCGCCATCTTCTCGCGTTGCCTGAAGGCCATGCAGGCGACGCTCGCCGAAGCGGGGCGCCACCTACTGGTTGCGTCCTCCGACTATCATCCCGACACCGAGAATGCTGCGATCCGCGGCCTGCTCGCTCGCGGCGTGGATGGTCTCATCCTCGTCGGGGCGCAGCGCCCGCCGGAGTCATGGGATCTCCTCGAAGGCGCCGGTGTGCCGGTGGTGCTCACCTGGTGCGGCGATCCGCGCTTCGACGGTGTCCTGGTGGACAACGCCTCGGCCGGCCGGATCGTGACGGAGCACCTGCTCAGCCTCGGACATACGCGGCTTGGCGTGATCTGCGGCGCCACGCGCTTCAACGACCGGCAGCGCGGGCGGCTCGATGGCGTGCGCGAGGCGCTCGCCGCGCGCAGGCTCGACTTGCCGGAGTGGCGCGTCAGCGAACAGGACTTGACCCTCGCTGGTGGACGCGCCGGCTGCTCCGATCTCCTGGCGCTTGCCGAGCCGCCGACCGCCATCATCTGCGGCATTGACCAGCTCGCAGTCGGTTGCCTGATCGAGGCGCAGTCGCGCGGGTTGGCTGTGCCTCGGGACATCTCCGTCGTCGGCATCGACAACCTGGAGATGGCCGCGCACCTCTCGCCGTCGCTGACCACGGTCCACGTCCCGACGGCGCGGATCGGCGCGGCGGCCGCGCAACGCGTGCTTGACCGATTGGCGGGGCGTGGAGCGCCGCAGTTGACGGAGTTGCCGATCGAGCTGGTGGTTCGCCGCTCCTCGGCTGCTCCAAGAGTCTGACGGCACACGCCGCCTGGCCGCGACGGTCAGCCATAAGGCACTGCCGGCGCATCCTCCGGCGGGGCATGGAGCCGCAGCCCCGCGAGCTGGAGCCGCTCGGCCGACGTGAAGGCCGGCCCCATCATCGGCACGTGCATGCCAGGGCACCGGGCGGCGGAGTCCCGTCGCTTCCTCGACACGGTCGAGACCCGCGTGCCGGCGGACCTCGACATCCACGTTGTCACGGGCAATGCCTCGAGCCGCAAGACGAAGCTTAACCGCGACAGGTTCGCGAAGCGGCCGCGCTGGCACGCGCATGACACCCCGACCGCGGCCTCTTGGATCAACCAGGCCGAGCGGTTCTTCGCGCCGCTGACCGACGACGCCATTCGGCGAAGCGCCTACCGGTCCACGACGGAACTCGAGGCCACCATCAAGGCCTGCATCGACGCCCGAAACGCCGAGCCCAAGCCGTTCCGCTGGCCCGAAAGCGCCGGTGACATCCTCGGTCCCGTCCAGCGTTTGTGCCAGCGCGCCACCGCGGTTCAGGCCTGGTGCCAGGGAACTTTCGAGTCGGGACGCTAGATGCGTTCGACCGCCAGCCGGCGCAGCAACTCGTTGGTCGTGCGCTGCTCGGCCAGCAGCGCCTCGACGAGTTCGAGCATCCGCGCCTGCGCGCGCTCCGCTGCCGCCTCGCGCGCACGGCGGGCCTCGAGGCCGTCGAGCGGGGCGCGTCGTGCGTGTTCGCCGGGATCGTAGAGGGACACGCTTCCAGTCTCCCCGCATCATTACGATACGGAGCCTGAGGGTTTGGGATCGGTTTCGCAACTGCCTAATGCGCGGCGCGGGCCCGAATCGAGGAGTCCGCGGGCGGCGCTCCCTTGGGTCCGGGTGCGCGATGCGCGGATGGCCGATCCTGCGCGGCGAGCAGGCCGCCAAGACAGACCACCGCCAGCGCCGCCAGCGGCACGGGCTCCGGCACCTCGCCCAGCAGGATCACGCCCCACAGCGCGGCCATGGCCGGGCAGAGCGCGGCATACGCGGCCGCGCGCGACGGACCGAGGCGAGCGACGGCCGCGGCGAAGGCGAGCGGCGCCACGAGCCCCGACAGCATGCCCTGCCAGCCGATCTGCACAAGGATCGCCGCGGGACCGGCCTCGGCCAGGCCCGTGCGCCCGCCGATCGCATAGGCCGGCAACAGCAGCGGGATCGAGACGAGGCTCACCACCGCCGCCGCCTGAAGGGGTGCGAGCCCGCAGCGTGCCAGCCCCACCGTGTAGAGCGCCGACAGCAGCGACGCGGCGAGCAGCACGAGACATGGCCATGGGCTGTCCGCTGCTGCGACGGATGGCCCAATCAGCAGCAGCAAGGCGAGAAGGATCAGCGCCAGACCGATCCGACGCATCGCCGCGACGCCGGCATCCAGGCCACGCGCGGCGCCCATCGAGACCAGCGCGACCCAGAGCGGCACGGCACCCGGCAGCAGGGCGCCCGCATCCGCCGCGCCGGCCTCGCGCAGTCCGCTGCCCGCGAGCAGCACGAACGGCGTGCCGCCGCCCGCGATCACCAGCAGCAGGCGCGGCCGCAGCGCCCGCGGCATCTGCCGGAGGGTGCGCATCGCCAGCGGCGCCAGCAGGAGCGCCGGCAGCAGGAAGCGCAGCAGCGCGACATCCGCCGGCTCCAGCGCGGCCGCTTCCGCGCCGACGCCGAGCCGCGTCATCGCGATGGCCCCGCCCCAGATCGTGGCCGCGCCAAGCGCGGCGAGCGCGCCCGGGAGCGCACCCGCCGCGGGCCGCACGCTGCGCGCCTGGAGAATGGCTGGCCGCACGACACATCGCTCCCTGCCGTGCCGCTCAGGCACGCCAGAAGGGCTTGTTCGCCTAGGCGATCGCTTCGCCGGGCGAGACGCCGATGTCGCGCAGCTCGCGATCACTCAGCACGGCGAGAACCTGGCGGCTCGCCGCGCGCTCCCGCCATTCCGCGAAGAGGCTGGCGATCCGCCGCAGCAGGATGATGGGAGACGGCGCGATGAAGGCGGCGTCGGACCTTGCATGGGCATTCATCTCACGACACTCCGTTGGCTGGCCGCAGGAGCGCGGCCGCCATCCGTTGTGCCGGAGCGGTCGTGGCGAAGCCTTGCCGCGACCTGACGGCCATCTTGAGATGCCGTGGATTTCCGGCGCGCGTCCGGCTAGGCTCCGGCGCGCCACGCCTGCGGCACGCCGCGGCGACCGAGGCGATCAGGCAGGCCGGCGGGCGCACGGGCTGGCGTCCCATCGCGCGCGGGACCCTGCTGCCCGCCTTGCACGGCATCCCGGCCGCTCGCGCAGCGACGCGCCGCGATGCGCCTGGAACGGGAGACGAGGCGTTGGAGAGGAGCGACGGCGCAATCGCCATGCTTGGCTTCGGGCCCTTTTCGCTGGACCTGCGCCGGCAGGAGCTGCGCTGCGGCGACACGATCGTGCATGTCGAGCCGCAGGTCTTCGACCTGCTCGTCCATCTCATCCGCCATCGCGACCGGGTGGTCAGCAAGGATGAGCTGCTCGACGCGATATGGCATGGGCGGATCGTCTCGGAAGCCGCGCTCAGCAGCCGCATCAACGCCGCGCGCAAGGCGATCGGCGACGATGGCGAGAGCCAGCGCCTGATCCGCACCGTGCACAAGCGCGGCTTCCGCTTCGTCGGCGACGTCACGGAAATGCCCGATGCCGAAGCGGCCGGCGAGGCCACGCCGCCGCCCGAGTCCGCGGCGCAGCCCACGCCCCACGATGCGCCGCCGTTGCGCCCCGCCCGGGGCGGAAGACCGTCCATCGTTGTCCTGCCCTTCGCCAGCCCCGGCGCGGAAGCCGACGCCGCGTATTTCAGCTACGGGCTGACCGAGGACATCGTCCGCATGCTCGCCCGTTTCCGCTGGCTCGATGTGCTGAGCCGCCATTCCGGCGCGCCCTTCCGCGACCGCGAGGTGGATCCGCGCGAGATCGGCACCGCGCTCGGCGTGCGCTACATCGTGCAGGGCAGCGTCTGGCGGCTCGGCAGGCGCGCGCGCATCACCGCCGACCTGGTCTGCGCCGAGACCGCAAGGCAGCTCTGGTCCGAGGCCTTCGACTTCAGCCTGGACGACCTGCTCTCGGTCCAGCGCAGCATGGCCGAGCAGATCGCCGCGACCATCGAGCCGGAACTCGCGCGGCTGGAGCGCGAGGCCGCGGTGCGGCGCCCGCCTCGGCATTTCGATGCCTGGGATTTCTACCAGCGCGGCCTGTTCCATCTCTGGGGCTTCACCGTGCCAGGCATGGAGCAGGCCGAGGCGATGTTCCGCCGCGCGATCGAGGTGGATCCCGGCTTCGCCCGGGCGCATGGCGGGCTTTCCTATGTCCATCTGCAGAGCGCCATTTTGCGCCCCGCCGCGGACCGTGCCGCGCTGCTCGAGGCCGCGCTGGTCGAGGCTCGCATCGCGGTCTCGCTCGATGCCGAGGACAGCATGAACCTCTGTGTCCTCGGTCGCGCGCATACCTTCCTGCGCGACTATCCGGAGGCGATCGCGCGGCTGGAGCAGGCGGTGCGCATCAACCCGAGCTTCGCCCAGGGCTGGTATGCGCTCGGCTTCACCTTCATCTTCTGCGGCCGCGAGGAGGAGGCGATCGCCTGCATCGAGCGCGCGACCGATCTCAGCCCGCGCGATCCGCATCTCGCGAGCTTCCATGCCATGCGCGCGCTGGCGCATTTCTTCCTCGACGATTTCGATTCCGCCGCCGAGCTCGCGCGCCAGGGGGCACGGGTGCCCAACGCGAAGTTCTGGCCGCACGCGGTGCTCGCCGCCGCACTCGGCCTGCTCGGCCGCATGGAGGAGGCAGCGCGCGCGGTGGCGGAGCTGCTGCGCTTGCATCCCGCCTACTCGATCGAGGCGGCGCGCGGCGACTTCTTCTTCTGCCCCGATCATCCCTGCGTCGAGCGCTTCATCGAGGGGCTGCGGCGGGCGGGCGTGCCGGACCATTCGCCCGCCGCGGGATAGCGTTCGTCGTCATCCGCAGGGAATCGCCGCCTCCACCTCGCGCCACAGCGCCTCCTGCCTGGTGCGCCGCTCGCGCCGCTGCAACTCGTGGCCCGCCATGTGGCGCATCCACTCGGCACCGCTGCGACGGCGCAGCATCATCGGGATCTCGGACATCTGGTTCGTCTCCTTCGCTGCCGGCCCTGCTGGCCGGTATCCGGACGCTAGCCGCGGCCGCGCCGCGCCGCTTGGCGGAGTCCTTGCGGCGGGCTTGTGCTTTCCTCGATTTCCTGCGCGCGCAGCGGCGCCGTCCAGGTCACCGCGGTACCGGTCAGGCAGGGCTCGCCCGCCGCGTTGCGCACGGTGGTGCGCAGCGTGCAGATCGGCTTGTCCTCGCGCAGCGCGGTGACCTCGACCTCCGCCTCGATCTCCTCGCCGACCAGCACCGCCTTCACGAAGCGCCATTCGGTGCCGAGGAAGACGCTGCCCGGGCCGGGCAGATCCTCCGCGACCACCGCGTTGAGCAGGCCCGAGGTCACGCCCCCCTGCACGATCAGCCCGCCGAAGGGCGAGCGCGCGGCGAGCGCCGCGTCGAAATGCAGCGGGTTGCGGTCGCCCGTCATCTCCGCGAACAGCGCGACGTCGCGCGCCGAGGTGGTGCGGCGGCGGGTCGCGCGCTGACCGATCGAAGGGCGGCCGGCCAGCGTCAGGCGCCAGGGATCGGCCGGCATCACGCAGCCTCCGCCAGCATGGCGTGGCGTGCCGAGAGGCGCGCGACCTCGCGCTTCATCGCCTGGTTCAGCGCCTTGTGCAGCGCCTGCACGCGGGGCAGGTCCCAGTCGAAGGCGGCGATCGCGTCGGAGATCTCGAAGAGCGGCCGGGCCGCCTCGTCGCGCGCCGCCGCATAATCGGCGAAAGCCGCCGGCGTGCCGCGCAGCGCCGCCTCCGCCAGCAGCTCGGCGTCGCGCAGCGCGTCGGTGATGCCATGCGCCGTGATCGGGTCGCGGAAGCCACCGGCATCGCCGACCAGCGCCCAGCCCGGCCCATGCGCCTGGCGCAGGAAACCGCGCCGCCCGGCGAAGGCGCGCAGCGGGCCCGCGCCGCGCGCGCCCGCCAGATCGGCGGCGAGCTGCGGCGCCGCCTCGGCGAGCACCGCATGGAAGCCCGCGGCATGATCCGCGGCCATCCCGGCGCGGAAGCGCTCCGCCGGCACGGCGACGAAGACGCAATGCAACCCGCCATTGGTCGGGATCGCGCCGGCGCTCACGCCGGACGCGTAGTGCCAGTGATAGCCCTCGCGATCCAGGCCGGACCAGTAGCCGAACACCGTCGCGCTGGCATGCCGCCACTGTTCCAGCACCGGCGCCGCAGCCAGCCTCGCCACGGTCGAGCCGATGCCGTCGGCGCCGATCACCAGCCCGGCCGAGACCTGGTGGAAGCCTCCGAGCGCATCCAGCAGCACCGCGCCGCGCACGCGCCCGTCGGTGCCGCGCAGCAGGCTCAGCACGGTCTCGCCATGGCGGATCTCCGCGCCGGCCTCGATCGCCGCATCCACCAGCATCGCGTCGAGCACCGACCGGCGCGGCGCGAAGAGCGCCTCCACGCCACCTTCGGCGCGGAGCGCGATGGCAATGGCCTCCTCGCCATAGTGGAAGGTTGTGTGGCGCACCGCGGGCGTGCCGGCCGCTTCCAGACGCGGCAGCAGGCCCCAATGCGCGAGCTGCACCACGCCGCCGCGCATCAGCGCGTGGGTGGACAGCGTCTCGCTGCCATAGGCTCCGCGATCCACGACGAGCACGCGCAGGCCGGCGCGCGCCAGCAGCAGCGCGGTCGCGGCGCCGGCGCAACGGGCGCCGACGATGAGGACGTCGTAGCGGGATTCGGGCTCGCGCATGATTGGGTCTCCTTCGCGTTCAGGCCGCGCGCGCGGGCGTCTGGCCGAGGTGGCGTGCAATGAGGGCCGCGATCTCCGCGGCATCGGCGCCGACGCCGCCGAGGAAGCTCGAGCTGCGCCGGCGCATGAAGTTCGCGCCGATCAGGAAGAGGCCGGGCGCGGCGGTGACGCCGCCGTCATGCCGCAGCTCTCCCGCCGCATCGCGCAGGCCCGGGAGATGCAGCCAGGGATGGTCGCGCCGGTAACCGGTGGCCCAGACGATGCTGGCGATGCCTTCGGCGCGCAGGTCGAGCGCGGTCGGCCCGCCGCCGAAGCCGGTCAGCGGCGCCGGCCTTTCGCCGCGCGGCGCGCCGAGCGCGTCCGCCACGGGATCCACCCGCGCGAGCAGCGCCTCCATCGGCCGCCGCGCGCCGGCGACGGTCTCGGCGAGATCATCGGCAAGGGCGATCCGCTCGCCGCCCGCGTCGCGCAGGCGGCCGAGCACGCGCACGCCCATCGCGCGCAGCGTGCCGAGATCGAGGTCGCGCGCTGGCGTGCCGCCGACGAGCTGCGGCGAGGGAAGCGACCGCGCGCGCGCGATGTCACGCTCGGCCGAGGCGCGATCCTCCAGCACGCCGGCGCGGTCCATCCACCACCAGATGTCGCGGCCGCGGTAGCGGCGCGGCAGGCGGGTGTGCCGGCCGGCGGCCAGCATCACAGCGCGTCCGGCCAAGCGCAGCTCCTCCGCGATCTGCAGGCCGGAGGCAGCGGCGCCCACCACCAGCACGCCGCCCGCGGGCAGCGCGGCCGGCCTGCGGTAGCGCGCCGCGGTGGTCTGGTGCAGGCGCGGCGCGAGCTTGGCCGCGAAGGCCGGGATCGCCGGGGTCTCGCAATGGCCGGTCGCGACGACCAGGGCGCGGCAGCGCCAGCTGCCTTGGTCCGTGGCGACGAGGTAGCCCGCGCCGAGGGCGGTGACCGCCCGCACCTCGGTCCGCTCGAGCACGGGCGCGCCGATGCGCCGTGCGTAGTCGGCCAGGAAGGCGGTGATCTCCGGCATGGTCATGAAGCCGTCCGGATCGGCGCCGCGATAGGCGTGGACCGGCAGCCTGCTCATCCAGTTCGGCGTGAGCAGCCGCAGGCTGTCCCAGCGCGCGCTGCGCCAGGCCTCGGCGACGCGGCCGCGCTCGAACACGACATGCTCGATACCGAGCGTGCTGAGGACCTGGCTGACGGACAGGCCGCCCTGGCCGGCGCCGATGACGGCGACGTCGGTGCTGCGCACGGCACGATGTTCCTGAAAAAGGGCAGGGAGGCCGCCGGCGGTCTCGTCCGCCGGCGGCGCCGGCATCAGGCCTTGACGCTGACCGAGACGGGCAGGCCGTTGGTCAGCATGTCGAAGACCGCGGAGCGGGCGACGGCCTGCTGCACGATCTCCTCGAGCTTCGCCGCCGGGGCGTTGCCGGCGACGTCGAAATGCACGCGGATCGCCTGGAAGCCGTTCCGGACCTCCTCCGACAGGCCGAGGATGCCCTGGAGGTCAATGTCGCCCTCCAGCGTCGCCTCGGCCTTCGTCAGCTCCACGCGGCGGGCCGCGGCGATGTTGGCGATGCCGGCAGTGAGGCAGGCGGCCAGCGCATGCAGCAGCCACTCGACCGGCGTCGGGCCCATGTCCTCGCCGCAGAGCACGGCGGGATGATCGGCGTCGGCGACGGTCGGCGCCTTGTGCTGGTGCTCGCCGCCAGCGCCGGAGAAGTCCGACATGGTGCTCTGCATATGCGTCCCCGCGAGCCAGCGGCTCGTCGCGCGGAACTTGAACAGGGCGAGCTCGGGTTGGGCCTTCACGGCGTTGATCGTGGCGAGCAGCACCGGGGTATTGACGCCGTGGCTCGGCGGCGGCGGTGCCTTGGCGGCGGGCGGGGTCATCTCGGCAGTGGCGGACATCGGGCGGTTCCTTCCAGGCTTCGGGGCGCCGCGGTCCTGCGGCCGATCCCCTGGCTTCAGCCCCGCCGCGGCACCGGCCCCATGCCGGTCCGCGATCGAGGGCGTGGCCCGATCCTGCGCGGCGGCCTGCCTCGAAGCTTGAAGCCGAGCTTCGGGAATCCTGGAGAATCGCGGGATTTGCGGTCACGTCCGTGATGAGGTGGACCAGGCTGATGGGCTTGCCGGCGGGCAGGCTCGGACCGCCATGGGTGGACGTCGCAGGGCTTCGCCGCCGGGCTCCCTGGTTCTCATGGCAGCGCAGGGTGCTTTGGACAGGGGGGGGCGCGGTCGAGGCGCGGGGACTCGGCGCGGGGCCGCGCGGCCTCCGCAAGCCACGGGCTGGCTGCCAAAGGCCCCTCCGCCGAGCTGACAGCGGCGGAAAAGCTCACGTTCCCGGTGGGATTCGAACCGTCCCGCCGGAGGCGGGCAACGGAAACACCGTGGGTTCGCGGCGCGGACCGGACAATGGCGTTCCCGGCGGGATTCGAACCCACGGCCCCCAGATTAGGAATCTGGTGCTCTATCCAGCTGAGCTACGGGAACCCGACGCAGGAAATAGCACAGCCCCGCGCGGGGCCGCTACACTGGGCGGCGGGCGCGCAGCGCGGCGGCCAGCGTGCCCTCGTCCAGCACGTCGAGCGCGCCGCCCATTGGCACGCCCTGCGCCAGGCGCGTCACCGCGACGCCGCTCGGGCGCAGGCGGTCGGTGAGATAGTGGGCGGTCGCGGCGCCATCCACCGTGGCGGGCAGCGCGACGATCACCTCCTCGATCCCGCCACCGGCGATGCGGGAGAGCAGGGGCTGGATCGCGAGGTCCTCGGGGCCGACGCCACCAAGTGGGGAGAGCACGCCGCCCAGCACGTGATAGAGCCCGCGATGCGCATGGGCTCGCTCCAGCGCCCAGAGATCGGCGACACCCTCCACCACGCAGACCAGGTGATGGTCACGCTGCGGGTCGCGGCAGATGCCGCAGGGGGATTGCGTGTCGAGATTGCCGCAGGTCTGGCAGGGGCGTACGGCGGCGGCCGCGGCGGCCAGCGCCTCGGCGAGCGGCAGCATGGTCTCGGCGGGGCGGGTCAGCATGCGCAGCACGGCACGCCGCGCGCTGCGCCGGCCGAAGCCGGGCAGCTTCGCGAGCAGCGCCACGAGGCGCTCGATCGGATCATTCCCAAAGTCAGACATCAGCGCCGCCGAGCGACGTCCTTGCCAAGGTCACGGTCCACTCCTGCCATCCGCCCCCGCGCAATCCTGCCGCGGCTGTGCCGCGGCAGGCCGACCGTAGCGGCGAGGACCAGACTTTCCGGGGTCCCCGCGGCGACGCCGAAGGCGGCGTCGTGGGGATATCTAGAATGGCAGCTTCAGGCCGCCGAGGCCGCCGGGGATGTTCAGGCCGGCGGTGGCCTTCTGCAGCTCCTCGGCCATCATCGGCT
>VFQR01001140.1_pt1 | contig 22329 bp, 20 predicted proteins | sample 3512321 | NCBI WGS metagenome assembly VFQR01 (sample SAMN10412374, study PRJNA504923) | tailings metagenome | isolation source: Relicate 3 Philex TSF1 revegetated site | place: Philippines: Tuba, Benguet | collected 2017-08-29 | reverse complement strand
TCGCCGACGAGCCGACCACGGCGCTCGACGTCACCGTGCAGGCGCAGATCCTCGATCTGTTGCAGGAGCTCAAGGCCCGCCGCGGCATGGCGCTGCTCTTCATCACCCACGATCTCGGCATCGTCCGGCGGCTGGCCGACATGACGCATGTCATGACCGAGGGGCGGATCGTCGAGTCCGGCCCGCCCGGCGAGATCTTCGACCACCCGCAGCACCCCTACACCCGCAAACTCCTCGCCGCCGAACCCCGCGGCGAACCGCCTCCGGCCGACGATGCGGCGGAAACCATCCTCGCCGCCGAGAACCTGAAGGTCTGGTTCCCGATCCGGCGCGGGCTGCTCCGGCGCACGGTGGGGCACATCAAGGCGGTGGATGGCGTCGACCTCGAGGTCCGGCGCGGCCAGACGCTCGGCATCGTCGGAGAATCCGGATCGGGCAAGACCACGCTCGGGCGGGCCCTGTTGCGGCTGGTCAGTTCGGAGGGCCGCATCGTCTATGCCGGCCAGCCGTTCGACCCCTTGGGCTGGCGCGGCATGCGCCCGCTCCGGCGGCAGCTGCAGATCGTCTTCCAGGATCCGTTCGGCTCGCTCAGTCCGCGCATGTCGGTCAAGGAGATCATCGCGGAAGGCCTCGCCGTGCACCTGCCGCAGCTCACGGCCGCGGAGCGCGACCAGCGCGTGGTGCGCGCCCTCGAGGAAGTCGGGCTCGACCCGGCGACGCGCTACCGCTACCCCAACGAGTTCTCCGGCGGGCAGCGCCAGCGCATCGCCATCGCCCGCGCCCTCGTGCTGGAGCCGCAACTGGTCGTCCTCGACGAGCCGACCTCCGCTCTCGACGTCAGCGTCCAGGCGCAGGTGGTCGACCTCTTGCGCGACCTGCAGCGCCGGCACAGCCTCACCTACCTCTTCATCTCGCACGATCTGCGCGTCGTGCGGGCGCTCGCGAGCCACGTCATGGTGATGCGCTACGGCCGTGTCGTCGAGAGCGGTCCGGCGACCGAGGTCTTTGCGGCCCCCGCGCACGACTACACCCGCGCGCTGCTCGCCGCCGCCTTCGAACACGCCGCCACGGCACCGGTGGCGGACCTGCCGCAATGACACTTGCGCGACCACCGCGTCGAGCGCTGGCATTTGTCCGCGAGCTGTCGTCTATTCGTCATTCAGTTTCGTCGTAAACCCGGTGAGGAGCGTTCATATGCAGGTCAGGAAGTTGGCAGCGGCGTGGGTCTGCGCCACCTTGTTCACCCTTCCAGCGCTGGCGCAGGAGGCCGCCGCCGGCGCCGAGGCCCGCGTCTGGCATCACGCGACCTCGCTCCTCGGCGAACCCAAATATCCCGAAGGCTTCGAACGCTTCGACTATGTGAACCCCGACGCTCCGGTCGGCGGCCTCGTCCGGCTCAGCGAGATGGGCGGGTTCGACACCTTCAACCCCCTCCTGCCGCAGGGCGAGCGCGTCTCCGGGCTCGGCCTCGTCTTCGAGACCCTGACCGGCGCGTCGATGGATGAGACCTCGACGCAGTACGGCCATCTCGCGGAGGCCTTCAGCTATCCCGAGGACTTCTCCTCGGTCACCTTCCGCATGAACCCGCGCGCCCGCTGGGCCGATGGCGAGCCGGTGACGGCCGAGGACGTCGTCTGGTCGTTCCAGAAGGCCATCGAGCTCAGCCCCAACCAGGCCAATTACTACGCCAATGTGGTCTCCGCCGAGGTCACGGCGCCGGGCGAGGTCACCTTCACCTTCGATGAGACCGGCAATCGCGAGCTGCCGCACATTATGGGCCAGGTGCTCATCCTGCCGCAGCACTGGTGGGAGGGCACCGGGCCCAACGGCCAGCCGCGCGACATCTCCCGTTCGACGCTCGAGCCGCCGATGGGCTCGGGCCCCTATCGCCTCGCCAGCTTCGACGCCGGCCGCACCGTCACATATGAGCGCAACCCCGACTACTGGGCGCTCAACGAGCCGTTCAATATCGGCCACAACAATTTCGGCCAGATCCAGTACGAGTATTTCCGCGACGACACGGCCGAGTTCGAGGCCTTCAAGGCCGACGTCTTCGACTGGTGGAGCGAGAACGTCGCCATCCGCTGGCAGAGCGGCTACGACTTTCCGGCCGCGCAGGATGGGCGCGTCGTGCGAGAGCTGTTCGAAGAGCCCTATCGCGACAGCGGGTTGATGGTCGGCTTCATCCCCAATCTGCGCCGTGCCATGTTCCAGGACGAGGCGCTCCGCGAGGCGATGCTCTACGCCTTCGACTTCGAGGAACTCGATCAGCTGCGCTTCTTCGGCCAGTACGACCGCATCGATAGCTTCTTCTTCGGCACCGAACTGGCGTCGAGCGGCCTGCCCGAAGGCCGGGAACTCGAAATCCTCGAAGCCGTCCGCGATCTGGTTCCGGCCGAGGTCTTCACCACGGAGTATGTCAACCCGGTCGGCGGCGACCCGCAGAAGCTGCGCGCCAATCTGCGCACCGCCAACCAGATCCTCACCGACGCCGGCTATCGCCTCGACGGCTCCCGGCTGCTGACCCCGGCGGGACAGCCGGTCAGCTTCGAGATCCTCCTCAACGGCCCGGTGATCGTGCCGATCGCCACCGCGTTCAAGACCAATCTCGAGCGGCTCGGCATGCAGGTCAGCATCCGCAGCGTCGACTCAGCGCAGTATATCGAGCGCGTCCGGAGCCGCGATTTCGACGTCATGTATTCTGGCTGGGCGCAATCGCTCTCGCCGGGCAATGAGCAGCGCTATTTCTGGGGGTCCAACACCGCCAACCAGAACGACAGCTCGAACTATGCCGGCATTTCCGATCCCGGAGTCGACGCGCTCATCGATCGCATCATCTTCGCCGAAGATCGCGACACGCTGATCGCGGCGACCAAAGCGCTCGACCGCGTGCTGCTCGCCCACAACTTCGTCACCCCGACCTACGCCCTGCGCAATGCCCGCATCGCGCACTGGGATCGCTTCGGCCGCCCCGAGCAACTCCCCGAGTTCTCGATCGGCTTCCCCACCATCTGGTGGTACGACGAAGAGCGCGCCGCCCGCACCGCCGCCAGCCGGTAGGGCGCTCCCTCGGGCGAACGCAGCTGGGCCGCAGTCGACACCCTCCCCCTTCGTGGGGAGGGCTATCGCATATGCACTGGCACCAGCTGTGATCGCCTTCTCCCCTTGAGGGACTTCGAGCCGGTCGCGCAGCGATCATTCGCTCCAGTGGAGCGAATGAAGGTGAAGAAGGTGCCCGAAGGGCGGATGAGGGGTGGTTCGGCAAGCGAACAGAACCGCCCGTCGCTCCGCTCCGACCGAACGAGGGCGTGGCACATCAGTGAGCTTGCTGAACCGCTCTGCTTAGCACACGCGCAGAGGGCACCAGCCTGGCACCAGCCCCCCACCCGCTCAGCCCTTGCGCTCCTGGCCCGTGCGACGCAGCAGCGCCCTCTCGGCGGCGAGCAGGGCATCGTAGATCAGCACCGCCATCACGCCGACGACCAGCCCGCCCTGCGCCACGAAGGCCACGTTGCTGGTCAGCAGCCCGGCAATGATCACCTCGCCCAGCGTGGTCGCCGCCACGGTCGAGCCGATCGTCGCCGTGCCGATGGCGATGACCACGCTCAGCCGGACGCCAGCGAGGATCACCGGGGTCGCGAGCGGCAGTTCCACCTGCAGCAGCCGCTGGCGGCCACTCATGCCGACGCCGCGTGCCGCTTCGGTCACGGCCGGCGGCAGGTTGGTGAGGCCGGCAAGCGCGTTCTCGAAAATGGGCAACAGACCATAGAGGAAGAGCGCGACCAGGGTGGGCGCCCAGCCGAAGCCGAGCATCGGCACCGCGAGGGCGAGCACTGCGACCGGCGGGAAAGTCTGGCCGATATTGGCGAGGGAGCGGCTGAGCGGCAGGAACTCGGCGCCGAAGGGCCGGGTCACGAGGATAGCGAGGCCGATGGCGACCAGTGCAGAGCCGAGCGTCGCCAGCCCGACGATCCACAAATGGCTGAGGGTCAGCGACAGCAGCGGGTTCTGCGTGTAGATCACCGGCTGCCCATCCCGGACCAGCGGACGCAGCGCCCATTCGAAGCTGTCCGGACTGACGAGGAACAGCACCAGCAGTGCCAGCACCAGCAGCCTGATGATCAGACCGAGCCTCATTCCGGTCGGGCCGCCAACCGGAGCAGCCGATCCCGGGTGATGCGGCCCAGCGACTCCCCTGCCGGACCGCGCACCGGCAGCGCCTCGCGCCGCGACCATAACGCCTCCTCGAGTGCATCCCTCAGGGTCGCATCCGACGAGATCGCGGCGCCGTCGGCGTCACCGGGTTCCACATGCAGTCCCACACGCCCGAGCGAGAGCAGTCGGAAAGCCCGGTCGCCGCTGCCGAGCAAATCGCCGACAAACGCCGTCGCCGGCTCGCAGACGATCTCGGTGGGCGTCGCGTATTGCAGCAGGCGACCCTGATCCATGACGGCGATCCGGGTCCCCAGCCTGATGGCCTCCTGCATGTCATGCGTCACCAGCACGATGGTGGTGCCGAGGCGGCGCTGGATGGCAAGCAGATCGTCCTGCGCCTTGGCACGAATGATCGGGTCCAGCGCGCCGAAGGGCTCGTCCATCAGCAGCACCGCCGGCTGCGCCGCCAGAGCCCGCGCCACGCCGACGCGCTGCTGCTGCCCGCCCGAGAGCTCCGCCGGCATCCGGTCGCGGAACTCGGCCGGCGGCAGCTGGAACAGCTCGAGCAGGTCGTCGACGCTGCGTTCGATCTGCGCCTTGTCCCAGCCGAGGAGGCGCGGCACTGTGCCGATATTCTGGCCGACGGTCCGGTGCGGGAACAGGCCATGGCCCTGAATGGCGTAGCCGATCCGGCGCCGGAGTTCATATCCCGGCAGGGCCGTCGTCAGTTCGCCGTCGATCCGCACGCTGCCCGAGGTCGGCTCGACGAGCCGATTGATCATCCGCAGCAGCGTCGTCTTGCCTGATCCCGAAGTGCCGACCACCACGGCGATCTCGCCTCGGCTCACGCTCAGCGACACGTCGTCGACGACGCGCACCCCGTCATATTCCTTGCTCAGCGCCTCGATCTCAATCATGCCGCACCCCCTTGGGGGACAGGATCTCCACCAGTGCATCGAGCGACACCGCGGCGACGAAAGCCAGAGCGACGGTCGGCACCGCCCCGAGCAGCACGAGGTCGAGCGCCGTCTGTCCGACACCCTGGAAAATGAACACGCCGAAGCCACCGCCACCAATCAGCGCCGCAATCGTCGCAAGCCCGATATTCTGCACCAGTACGATGCGGATACCGGTGAGGATCACCGGGAAGGCCAGCGGGAACTCGATTGCGGTCAGCCTTTGCCAGCCCGTCATGCCCATGCCGCGCGCCGCATCCGTCGCCGAGGCCGGCACGCCGTCGATCCCTACCACCGTATTGGCGACGACCGGCAGCAGCGAATAGGCAAAGAGCGCGATCAGGGCCGGCGCCACGCCGATCCCCGATACGCCGAGCGCGGCCGCACCCGGCACATTCGCCGCGACCCAGGCGAGCGGTGCGATCAGCAGCCCGAACAGCGCAATGGACGGTATGGTCTGGACTGCGTTCAACATGTTCAGCACGGCTATCCGCAGCTTTGGAAGGCGCTGACACAGCGTTCCCAGCGGCACTCCGATTGCCGTCGCGGCGACGAGCGAACCCAGAGCAAGCACGATGTGGGTCTGGCCCTCGCGCCAGAAGCTGTCGGCCCGGTTGGCATATTCGCGCATCACCGACAGATCGTTCCACAGGCCCGATACGAGCAGCACCGTCACCGCCGCAGCAATGGCGCCGAGCACCAGCAACCGCCGTCCGGGTCGCAACCGCAGCCGGACCAGGCTATCGGCGGTCGAGAGCGCCAGGGCGAAGCCGAGCACCCAGAAGCCCGTTCCCGGCGCAACCCGCACGAGGCGGTCGCCTTCAGGGGTGAGAAATGTCGCGGCATGTCCGATCGCAACCAGCAGCAGGCCCAGCATCCCGAGACTCGCCACCAGCCTCGTCCGCACAGGCACCCGCAGCAGGATGGACATGCTGCTGCATGCCAGCAGCAGCGCAACCAGCACTGCCTCCCAAACAGGCAGCGCGGCAGTCAGGTCAAGGCCGGATCCCGGCAGGATCCGGTTCGGCTTCACCACGGCAAAGGGCGCGAGGACGCCTGCAAGGATCAGCGCGAAAATCAGCACGCCGAGCTTGTCGACCCCGATGGCCCGCGTCCGAGCGCTCAGCAGTCGTTCATGCATCCCGACCGCCTGTTCAGCCTTATGGTATTAGCGTGGCGGATGTGCGGCTTTTTCCGCACCTCCGCCACACGCAAGGCTGCGCGATGCTGCCTCAGTTGAGGAAGCCCTGCTCCGTCAGCCACTCGATGGCGACGGCCTGAGAGCCCTCCCCACCCACCTGGATGCGGCCGTTGAGCTCCTGCAGGGTCACGAGATCGAGCCGCTCGAATACAGGCGCCAGCACATCGGCAATTTGCGGATACTGGTTCAATATTTCCTCGCGGATGATCGGTGCCGGCTCGTAGACGGGCTGCACACCCTGATCGTCTTCCAGCACTACCAGTCCGGACGGCGCGATGCCGCCATCGGTCCCGTAGACCATTGCCGCGTTGACGCCGTTGATCTGCTGCGCCGCCGCCGCGATGGTCGCTGCCGTGTCACCGCCAGACAGCGTCACAAGCTGGTCCGACGACAGCGTAAACCCATAGACTTCCTGGAATTTCGGCAGCGCCGCCGGGGACGACACGAACTCGGCAGACGCCGCCAGCTTGACCGCACCGCCGCCGGCGACGAAAGCGCCGAACTCACTGAAGGTGGTGAGGTTGTTCGCTGCGGCGAGATCCTGGCGCAACGCGACTGCCCAGGTGTTGTTCGCCGGCGCGGGCTGCAACCACACGATCTTGTTGGCTTCGTAGTCCAGCGCCTTGGCCTCTTCATAAGCCTGGCTGGCGTCGTTCCACAACGGCTCGTCAGCCCTGTTGAAGAAGAACGCCGCGTTACCGGTATATTCGGGATAGATGTCGATCTGCCCGGCCGTGATCGCCTCACGCACAACCGGCGTGCCGCCGAGCTGTATCCGCTCGGTGACGGGAATATCGTTGGCCTGCAGCATCTGGCTGATGATGTTACCCAGAAGCCCGCCTTCCGTATCGATCTTGGAGGAGACGACGACCTGGGCGCTGGCGCCGGTTGCCGAAAAAGCCAAGGCAGCAAAAGCCGTTAGCAGTTTGTAGGACGTCATGGTGGGCTCCGAGTTGGCCGGACCACAGCCAGGCCCGGGAGTTGCTGCAGCCTATATGACTGGCTGCAAAATTCTACCTTGAAGGCCGCCCTGCTGTGGTCAACACGTAGTCGTGACCCGTGACCAGTAAGTCAAAATCGCAGGGGTAGCCGGCACTCTCAACGCCTACCCGCTGAAGAAGTTCCGCGGGTTGCGGAAGATAGTTCACCGGCTCGACTGCGGCGGCGCAGCCGAGCCGCCGGTAGCAACGCCTCACCCCCCCGGCAGATCGTAACGCTCCACTTCCCGCAACAGCTCGATGAACCCCTCCACGGCGGCCTCGGCGGTCGCCGCACCCTTTTCCGCGGACGCAAGGCTCGCTTCGCCGGCGGCACCCAGCGGGTGAATGTCGCTGGCGATCCACGCATAGCTCGGCAGTCCCGTCGGACGGAGATATTTGTAAGCCTGCTCATCGCGTTGCGCGACGGAGGGGAAGTCCTGCAGGTGCTGCATCTGCACGAGTTCAGGCCGGAAATGCATGACGAGCGAGGTCTCGCTGTCGCCGCCATGGATGCCGAAGCGGTTCTCGATGTCGGAATAGACATCCTTCGGCGCGAAGTTGCCCCACCCCGCCTTCACCGCAAGCATGTTGGCGCGCACCCTCAGTTCACGCGACACGATGTCGATGATCGAGACATTGCCGCCATGGCTGTTGATGAAGACCACTTTACGGATGCCGGAGCGCGCGATCTCGAGCCCGATCTGCGTCCAGGCATCGATCAGGTTCGTGGCCGTGTGGCTGAGCGTGCCGGTCTGCCAGATATGCTCGTTCGACTTGCCGATCGCCTGAACCGGCAGAATTCGAATATCGAGATCGGCCGGCGCCCGGCGCACCAGCAAATCGAGATGCCCCTGATTGATAATCGTATCGGTCCCCACCGGCAGATGCGGACCGTGTTGCTCGACCGCCGCCACCGGAAAGATGGCGATGGTCCGCATGGGGTCAATACCATGGAAGTCGAACGCGGTGAAATCATTCCACCAGATCTTGCGATAGGTCATGCTGTCATCCGGATCAGGCCGCCGCGGCGGCGATAACTTCGATTTCGACGACGAATTCCGGCCGCGCAAAGCCCGCGACTATCATCAGCGTGGACGCGGGGTACGGCTCGCCGAACAAAGCGTTCCGCACCTCCATATAGGGCTTCAGATGCTCCCGCCCCGTTACAAAGGCGTTGATCCTGACAATATCCGAGAGGCCCATTCCGGCCTCGGCGAGGATCGCTTCAATATTCGCAAAGCAAAGACGCGCCTGTTCGGCGCAATCAACTGGGATCGACCCGTCGGCGGCGATGCCCAGCTGGCCGGAGCAGAACACCGTGCGCGCACCGGGGGCCAGTTCGACGGCATGGCTGTACGGGGCAAAGGGCGGATGAATGGACAGCGGCTGGACAGCTTTGCGCATGTGACCCCGAGAAGTTGAACGGCTTCAGGACCTAGCGTTGAAACCTAAATGCGCCACATGCAAATGCACATTCCGCAGGCAGCACAGAAAGTGATGCATTTTTGGGCTTTTCTTTTTCTCTCGACCACGGAATGAATGGTCGGTGTGCCTTGCACATGCCGGGTTCGTCCGCTCCGACGGGGTGATGTACCGGCGGGACGGTAACAGGGAGACGACAAAGATGAAAATGTACAACTTGCTCGCCGCGGGGGCCATCGGGCTCGGACTGGTCGCAACAGGCAGCGTGGCCCAGGACAAGGTCACGTTCGGCACCAACTGGCTCGCCCAGGCGGAGCACGGCGGCTACTACCAGGCCGTCGCCGACGGCACCTATGCCGAGTATGGGCTGGATGTCACCATCGCGCCGGGCGGCCCTCAGGCAGCGAACCGCGCCCTGCTCGTATCGGGCAACATCCAGTTCTACATGGGTGGCGCAACTAGCGCTATCTTGGCGGTAAAGGAAGAGATTCCAACGCTTACGCTGGCCGCGATCTTCCAGAAGGATCCCCAGATCCTCATGTCGCACCCCGGAAAGTTCTCCTCTTTCCCCGAACTCGCCAACGCCTCCAAGTACATCCTCAGCGCGGACGGCTTCACCTCGTATTTCTCCTGGATGAAGGCCCAGTGGCCGGAGTTCGTGGATGAGAAGTACGAGCCCTACCAGTTTAACCCGGCATCCTTCCTCGCCGATGAGAACGCGATCCAGCAGGGCTACCTGACCTCCGAGCCGCTGTCGATCGAGCGCGAGGCGGGCTGGTTCCCGGATGTATGGCTACTGGCTGACCAGGGCTTCCAGCCCTACTCCACGACCATCGAGGTGATGAAGCCCTGGTACGACGCCAACCCCGACGTGGCGAAGCGCTTCGTAGAAGCGACGATCATCGGCTGGTACAACTACCTCTATGGCGACAACGCCGCGGCCAACGAGCTGATCAAGGCCGACAATCCGGAGATGACCGACGAGCAGATCGCCTACGGCATCGAGAAGATGAAGGAATACGGCATCGTCGTTTCGGGGGATGCAGAGACCCAGGGCATCGGCTGCATGACGGACGCGGGCTGGAAGGCCTATTACGACAGCATGGTTGAAGTCGGCCTGTTCGAGGCCGGCATCGACTACACGCAGGCCTACACGACTGCCTTGGTGTGCCAGGGCCTCGGCATGGACCTCGTGAACTAGGCCGTCTATCGACACCATCGACGCGGGCGATTCCGTCCGCGTCGTTCCGACCCTAACCCGGGCGAGTCCATTGACCGATATATCTCTTGCAAGCGCTCCCGTGGATCAGGAGGGTCGGACCGGCCCGAAACTGGTGACGATGCGCAATGTGTCCAAACTGTTTTCCAATGGAACACTGGCCCTCAAGGACATGACGCTTGACGTCCGCCGCGGCGAGTTCTTGTCGCTGCTTGGCCCGTCTGGCTGCGGTAAGTCGACAGCCCTCAGAATCATTGCGGGATTGGGCGAGCCAAGTTCGGGCAGCGTCGAATGGCCGTCCAGCAAACTTGACAGTCGCGGCAAACCAAAGGGCGACATCGGCTTCGTGTTCCAGGAGCCGACCCTGATGCCGTGGTCGACCGTGTTCGGCAACGTCTATCTTCCGCTTCGTCTGACGGGCCTGTCGAAAGGCGCGGCTCGCGACCGGATCATGGATACCCTCGCGTCGGTGGGCCTCGCAGACTTTCACGCCTCCTATCCTCGCGAACTGTCCGGCGGCATGAAGATGCGCGTCTCCATCGCCCGTGCGCTTGTCACCCAGCCCAAGCTGCTGCTCATGGACGAGCCCTTTGCTGCGCTTGACGAAATCACGCGCCAGAAGCTCAATGACGACGTACTGAAGTTATGGCGCGACACCGGCATAACCGTCATCTTTGTCACTCATTCGGTCTTCGAGAGCGCGTACCTGTCCAACCGTATCGTCGTGATGCGCGCCCGGCCAGGCCAGGTCTATGCAGACCTACCGCTGGAAACCTCGCTGGAGCGTGACTCGCATTACCGCACCTCCGAAGAGTATCGCTCGACTACCGACAAGGTCTCTCGCGCCCTGCAGGAAGCCATCGAGATAGGAGCCGCTGCCCGATGACCGACCTCGCCCGCCCCGCAGCCGCTGCATCCGACGCCGGTACAGACAGCGCTGTGCAGATCGTTCTGGCGAAAACCAGCAATCTCGAGAAGATCCTGCGCGTCGTCATACCTGTGTCGATGCTGCTCTTCGCCATTGCTCTCTGGCAGGTGCACATCGTCGTCAATCAGGTGCCGCGTTACATCATGCCGGCTCCGGGTGACGTAGCCTTCGCCCTCTTCAACGACTGGGGGACGCTGGCGCCGTCGCTGCTGGTGACGCTTCGTATCACCTTCCTTGCCCTGGCGATTGCCCTGATCGGCGGCGTCGGCCTTGCCATTATCCTGGTGCAGTCGAAGTGGATCGAATTGGCGGTGTTTCCCTTCGCCGTGATCCTCCAGGTCACGCCGATGATCGCCATCGCACCACTGCTGTTGATCTACATGCCGGACACGCAGTCTGCGCTGCTGACCTGTGCTTTCGTGGTCGCGTTCTTTCCAATCCTCTCGAACATGGTAGCCGGGCTGAAAAGCGTCGATCACAACCTGCTGAATTTGTTCGAGCTTTATGGCGCCAGCCGCTGGCAGTCGCTTATCTTTCTGCGTCTGCCGTCATCGCTTCCCTACTTCGCGGCCGGCCTCAGGATCGGTGGTGGACTGTCCCTCATCGCGGCAGTGGTCGCCGAATTCGCGGCGGGATCGGCCGGCAAGGGTGCGGGTCTCGCCTTCCGCCTGCTCGAGTCCGGCTACCGCCTCAATTACCCGCGCCTTTACGCGGCGCTCGTGCTGCTGATGGTCACTGGCGTCGCGATCTTCGCCGCTACCAGCCTGATCGCATGGTTGCTGCTGCATCGCTGGCACGAGAGTGCCGTGAAGCGGGAGAACTAGAAGTGATTATGCGCTCGGGCGGTACGAGACGCCGCGCTGGAACGAGAGGTAGCGGCGCATGACGCTCGACACCGGCTTCGTCACGCTCACAAACGCGCGCCTACCCGAAGCTGCCACGGGAAAGGTCGGATCGGGCCGCACGCTCGATGTCGACATCGAGGTCGCGGAGGGGCAGATTGCGAGCATTCGACCAGCCGGCTCCGCTCCCGTGTCTGGTCTCGCGCATGATCTCGACAAGGGGCTGGTGCTGCCCGGTAGCGTTGACATCCACACCCACATCGACAAAGGCCATATCTGGCCGCGCAAGCCAAACCCGGATGGAACGTGGCTTGGCGCACTTCTGGCTGTTGCAGCGGACCGCGAGCGTCATTGGGCCACCGAGGACGTGGAACGGCGGATGGATTTTGCGCTGCGCTGCGCCTATGCGCACGGCACAGTGGCGATCCGCACTCATCTCGACTCCACCCCGCCGCAGCATGAGATCAGTTGGTCACTGTTCGAGAGGATGCGAGACAGATGGGCCGGCCGGATCGAACTCCAGGCGGTGTCGATAGTTGGACCGGACACGCTGGTGGATGCCGGCGAGCTTGATACGGTAGCGCGGCAAGTCCAGGCCTCCGGCGGCATATTGGGCGGCTCGGTGGCGGAATATGCCCGGTCGAAGGAAGCGATGCTGCGCGTCGTGGAAAAGGCCGGCGAGCTCGACCTCGATCTCGATCTCCACACCGACGAAACGGGCGATCCGTCCGCGCACGCTCTGCTGCATCTGGCGGAGGCAGTGCTCGAAACCGGCTACACCGGCAAGGTCATGGCAGGTCACTGTTGTGTGCTGACAGTGCAGGACGACGTTACTGTGCGGCACACCATCGACAAGGTAGTTGAGGCTGGCATCGCCATCGTCTCGCTGCCGATGTGCAATCTCTATCTGCAGGATCGCGGCCCTGCAAACCAGCCGGTCCGCACACCCTTGCGGCGCGGCGTAACTTTGCTCAACGAATTCAAGCAAGCTGGTGCGGTAGTCGCTGTAGCCTCGGACAACACCCGCGACCCGTTCTACGCCTATGGAGACCTCGACAGTATTGAGGTTTTCCGGGAGGCGGCGCGAATCCTCCATTTCGATCACCCTCAGGCAGCGGCATGGGACTGGGTGCGCGCCATCGGCGCTGCACCGGCCGAACATGCCGGTTTCGTCCATCGCGCCGTCGTAGAGGTGGGCGCGCCGGCGGACCTGCTGCTGTTCCGCGCCCGGACCTGGAGCGAGTTGCATGCCCGCCCGCAGACCGATCGCATCGTACTCAGGCAGGGGCGGGCCATAGATCGCACGCTGCCCGACTATCGCGAACTCGACGACCTGATGGAGTAGATCATGGATATTGATGGCTTCCGCGCTGCACTCGGCGACATTCCCGTCGAAGACAATCCCCGGATCGTCCAGCAGAAGAGCCGCGACCACTATTGGTACTCGCCTCGTCTCAAGAGCCAGCTCGAGCACGTGACGGCGCAGATTGTGGTTTCACCGCGCACGCAGGATGAAGTGGTTGTGGTCCTGCGCGAGGCCTTCCGTCATGAAGTGCCTATCACCCCGCGTGGCGCCGGAACCGGCAACTACGGGCAGGCCATGCCGCTCTCCGGCGGCGCCATGCTCAACCTCATGAACCTGGATCGGATCATCTCCATCGAGAAGGACCGGGTGCGCGCCGAGGCTGGCGTGATCATGGAAAAGCTCGACGAGGCGACCATCCATGCGGTCAACGGCGAGTTGCGGTTTCATCCGTCGACCTATCGCATGGCTTCGCTTGGCGGCTTCATCGCGGGCGGTTCGGGCGGCGTCGGGTCTATCCGTTGGGGCGGCCTCAGGAATTTCGGCAATATCCTCGGGCTTAAGGTGGTAACTTGCGAGGCGGAGCCGCGTGTTCTCGACCTGACAGGACCGGATATTCTCAAGGTTGCACATGCCTATGGCACCAACGGCATCATCGTTGAGGCCGAGATGCCGCTGACGGCACACTACGACTGGGTCGATGTGCTGGTGGGCTTCGACAGTGCGCTCGACGCCTGCGCCTTTGCCGAGCAGGTGGCCCTGCAAGACGGGCTGTTGTGCAAGGAGATTTCACCGGTTGCCGCGCCGGTGGCGCATGACTACTTCAATCGGCATCGGCCATATATTCGCAATCGCGAGCAGTCGGTCGTTCTGATCATGGCTGCTCCTGCCGCTATGTCGGCGCTGGCTGATTTCGTCGCCTTCCACAAGGGCGACCTGCTGCTGCGCAGCGACACCCTCCCCGCCGAGGAAAAGGCCAAGTTGCCTCCGGTGTTCGAATTGGCATGGAATCACACCACCTTACGTGGTCTGAAGATCGACCCTACCATCACCTATCTGCAGACGCAGTACCCGGACCTGGCGCATGTGCAATGGGCTATCGACACCTTCGGGGACGAAATGCCGATGCATATCGAGATGACGCGCTTCGACGGGCGAGTGGTCTTTTCCGGCCTGCCCATCGTGCGCTACACCAGCGAGGAGCGCCTCGAGGAGATCATCCGGCTGCATGAGGCGAATGGCTGCCTCGTGTTCAATCCGCATCGCTACACCCTCGAAGAGGGTGGGATGAAGCAGACTGACCGAGCGCAGCTGGCCTTCAAGAAAGAGGCCGACCCTAAGGGAATCCTCAATCCGGGCAAGATGATAGCCTGGGACGATCCGGACTTCGATTTCGAAAGCGGCCGGACCTGGCTCTTCACCGGCCTCTACAAGCTCGGCGCCGCCTGATGCGTGTCCACGTCGTGCATGCCCATCCGGTGGAGAGCAGCTACAACCGGGCGCTGTTCCATGCCGTGTGCGAGACTCTTGCAGCGAAGGGTGACGAGGTCGATGCGCTCGATCTCTATGCCGAGGATTTCCAGGCGGTAATGAGCCGGCAGGAGCGGCTCGACTACCACGACGTGCCGGGAAATCTGACAGAGCTGACAAAGCCTTACGTGGACCGGCTACGGGCCTGCGAAAAAATCGTCTTCGTCCACCCCGTCTGGAACTACGGCTATCCCGCGATCCTCAAGGGCTATTTCGACCGCATTTTCCTGCCCGGTGTCAGCTTTGTGCTGAAAGATGGAGACGAGCCCGACAAGGGCAAGCTGGTGCCGGCTATGACGAATATCCGCAAGGTCGCCTATGTCACGACCTATGGCGGCGACCGTTTCCGGACCTGGATCATGGGCGACCCGCCGCGGCGGCTGGCCATGCGCTGGGCCTGGGTGACGTTCGGCACCAGAATTCCGCCGAAATATCTCGCGCTTTATGACATGAACAACCAGACCAAGCATGGTCTCGCCGCATTCCTGAACAAGGTGCGGCGAGAGATGAACGCCTTCTGAGGGCTCAGCCGAACTTCCAGCCGCGCTTGAACTCGTAAAAGATGTGCAGGCCAATCTTGGTGACCTTGTTCATGCGCGGCGCCCAGTGCGGATAGACGTAAGTAGCGTGGTAATGGGTCGAGGCACCGACCTCGGAGAGGTACTCGTGACCTGCCACCACGTCCTGAGCGATCTTCATCGCCTGCTTCCACGACTTCTGGTCGTTAATGACCTCGGGGATGCCGTCGCAGGCGAATGAGAACTGACAGGCGTTGCGCTTGTGCTGGTTCTGGAAGACGACGCCGCAGATGGTCTCCGGGTAGAGCTTGTGGGCGACGCGGTTCATGACGACCTGGGCGACGGCGATCTGGCCGCGATAGCTCTCGCCGCGCGCTTCGAAGTAGATGCCGGTGGCCATGCACCAGAGTTCCTTCTCCGAGTAGCGTTTGCCCTTCTTGTCGCTGATGGAGCCGTCGAAGACCGTGGCGGGCAGGTCGGCGCGGGCATAGGCGAGGGTCTGCGGCATGCTGCGCGGTACCGGCACGTCCGAGGCCAGCTGATCGATGGCGTCCAGCGCCTCGGAGGCGAGCTCGGGCGACAGGGCCGCGACGGAGACCGTGGGGCCGGCCTCGGCTGTAGCCGGGGCGGCAAGGGCCGTGACGGCGGCAACGGCAGTGGATTCGGGAGCGGCAGCCGGCTTGGGGGTGCGGAGCGCGGCAATGCGGGCCCGGATGGAGTCGAAGCTCTCGGCGATTTCGGCGACGTCGACGACCGGTCGGGCGCGGTCCTGCTTGTCGGCCTTGTTGGTGCCGACGAAGCCGTCGGAAAAGAAGATGTCGCCTACCGAGCCGGTGATCAGCAGCGCGTCGCCGCTGCGCTCGAGGGTGGCGGCAGGTGCGGCCGCGACCAGCGTCAACGCGGTATCGCCAGCGGGGGCGTGTGCGGCACCGGTCAATCCGACCAGTGCCGCGAATGCCATTGTCAGGCCCAATGAATATCTGAGGCCAGCCAGCTGGCGGCTGGCCCGAGCAATGGGGCTGGTCCGGTAATGGGCCATGAAGGGCTTACTACTCACGCAACGCAACAGGACTAAGCGCCGGCACTCCAGTTAAACTGTGACGCAAATGCCGACTGCCCCAATAATGCGGGGTTAGGGTTAGGCAACCGTAAACACGGGCAATACGGCGCGGCGGTGGGCGGAAATGGGCCTGCTGAGGGCGCAGCCAAGATAGTTTGGGGCTGTGGCTACTGTGCCAGGGTGAGACGCGCGACCGGGACGCGGTAGGGCGAGCAGCTGACATAGTCGACGGCGAGGCCGGCGAAGAAGCGCAGCGACGCCGGGTCGCCGGCATGCTCGCCGCAAATGCCGATCTTGAGGCGCGGGTTGACCGCCTTGCCGCGCTCTATGGCCATGGCGATCATTTCGCCCACGCCCTTCTCGTCGAGGGTGACGAAGGGGTCGAAATCATAGAGCCCCTTGCGCTGATAGGCCGAGAGGAAGGCCGGGGCGTCGTCGCGCGAAATGCCGTATGTCGTCTGGGTCAGGTCGTTGGTGCCAAAGGAGAAGAAGTCGACATGCTCGGCGATGTCCCCTGCCCGCAGCGCGGCGCGGGGCAGCTCGATCATCGTGCCGAACAAGAAGGCTTCGCGCGCCTCGCGCGGCAGGTTGGCGGCTTCGACCAGTTCGAAGACCTGGCGCTTGATCTCAACCACTTCGCTCACGGTCGCGACGAACGGCACCATGACCTCGAGCACGACCGGTTCGGCCTGCCGGGCGGAGGCGGCACGCACGCCGGCGCACAGCGCCTCGATCTGCATCTTGAGAATTTCGGGGTAGGTGATGGCGAGACGGACCCCACGATGCCCGAGCATGGGGTTGATCTCGGCGATCCGGTCGAGCCGCAGGCGCAGTGCGCGGGTCGCAAGACCCAGCGACTGCGCTGTCTCCTCGATATCCTCGTCGGACCGGGGCAGGAATTCATGCAGCGGCGGATCGAACAGGCGGACGGTGACGGGGCGGCCGGCCATGGCCCGGAAGATGTGCGAGTAATCCTCGGTCTGGAAGTCGACGAGACCGATCAGGGCCCGGCGCCGATCCTCGGCGTCCTCCGAGAGGATCAGCCGGCGCAGCGCCACCATGCGGTCGCGCGAGAAGAACATGTGCTCGGACCGGGCCAGCCCGATGCCCTCTGCGCCGAAGCTGAGGGCGGTGCCCACGGCCTCGGCGGTCTCGGCATTGGCGCGCACCTTGATCGCCCGCGACTCGTCGGACCATTGGAGCAAGCGGCCCATGGCGCCGCCCAGATGTGGTTGCGCCAGCGGCAGGGCACCGGCGTAGACGGCCCCGTCGGAGCCGTCGATGGTGATGCGGTCGCCAGCGCGGAAGGTGCGGTCGCCGATGCGGCAGGTCAGCTCGCCCATGTCGATGGCGAGGCTGCGCACGCCGGCCACGCAGGGCCGGCCTGTAATGCGCGCAATCACGCCGGCATGGCTGGTCATGCCCCCGCGCGCCGTGAGGATGCCGGTAGCCGCCTTCATGCCCTCGATGTCTGTCGGGCCGGTCTCGGTCACCACCAGAATGCAATGCCGGCCACGAGCCTTGTGGCGGGCCGCGTCCTCGGCCGTGAAGACGATGACGCCGCTCGCGGCGCCTGGAGAAACCCCCAGACCGGTAGCAACCGGCGGCCCGCCCTCACGCGCGCCCTCTGCATGCCTCAGGCGGGGATGCAGCATCTGGGTCAGGCGGCCGGTATCGACATGCGCGACGGCCGCCTCGCGTGACCAGAAGCCGCGGCCGACACGGTCCACCGCCGCCTCGAGTTCGGCGGCGATGCCGGCCTGCACGCCGCGCGCGGAAACGAGACGGACCACGTCACCTTCGAGGGAGACGAGACAGGAGAGGTGCCGGCCGGCAATCCGATCCATGGTCAAGGCGAAGTCGGCTGCGGCCGGAGGCCAGGCTTCGGCGGCAGCGCCATTGAGCCGCACCGGGCCCGGCATGCCGGTCTGCGGGTCACGCGTCAGGAACTGGACGACTGTACCCGCCGCCATGGCCTGCACGATCACCAGATGCGCGTCCTCGCCCGGCGCGCCGCTTGGATAGGAGGCGAAGGCATCGGCGATGGCACGAGCGAGCGGGTGGGACGGATCGGTCGAATCGGCGGGTCGGGCCGGCGCCGGCAGGCCGAGCCGGGCCGTCATCAGCCCCGGCGAATGACTGCCGCCTGCAGTGCGCACCGCCAGCGCCGGGGGGCGGCCGTCACGCGCTACGAGGCGGAACAGCGTCGCCACCCAGTGATTGCGGAACCGGTCGCCATTGCCCGGCGCCTCGGACAGCAGACCATCCCAGGCGCGACGGGTGATGGCGATGGTCGGCACGGTGGGCAGGCCGGCCCGCGCAGCACGGTAGAGCCAAAGGGCCTTGCCGGCGAGCAAGGCTTCCTGGCGGGACGAAAGGCTCGGCTTGCCCCAGGCGGGCGCGACCGCGAACATTTCCAGAGCCAGGGTCACCGGGACACCTTCAGGTAAACGAACTTCATTGTGCCGGGCGGTGGCCGTTGCCGCAACAGCGCACTTGGCTGGCGACATCGGCGCGGCCGCCTGCGCACTTGACTCGGAGGGCCATTAAAAGCATCTCCTTTTGGTATGCAAACAAGGCCGCAGCTTGACATTACGCTATGCGCGCCGCGCGGTTTCTGCGCCGGCGTCGACCGCGCCATCCAGATCGTGGAACTGGCGCTGGAACGCTATGGCGCGCCCGTCTATGTGCGCCACGCCATCGTGCACAACAAGTATGTCGTCGACGGATTGCGCCAGAAAGGCGCAGTGTTCGTCGAGGAACTGGACGAGATCCCGGACACCGGCAAGCCAGTGGTGTTTTCCGCGCATGGCGTGCCGAAATCGGTGCCCGAGGCGGCGCGGGCCCGCGAGATGTTCTTTCTCGATGCGACCTGCCCCCTGGTCTCCAAGGTTCATATCGAGGCCAACCGGCACTATGCCGAGGGTCGGGAGATCGTGCTGATCGGCCATGCCGGCCATGTCGAAGTGATCGGCACCATGGGGCAGTTGCCGCCAGATGCGATCACTCTGGTCGAATCGGTCGAGGATGCCGAGGCGTTCCAGCCGCGCGACCCGGAGCGCCTCGCCTATGTGACGCAGACGACGCTGAGCGTGGACGACACCAGCGCCATCGTCGACGTGCTGCGCCGGCGCTTCCCGGCCATCGCCCTGCCCCACAAGGAAGACATCTGCTACGCGACGACGAACCGGCAGGAAGCCGTGAAGCACGTGGCGCCGAATGTGGACGCTTTGATCGTGGTCGGCGCACCGGAATCGTCGAACTCCGTGCGGCTGGTCGAGGTCGCGAAGAAAGCCGGCTGCGAGAACGCGGTGCTGGTCGAGCGTGCGGAAATGATCGACTGGAGCCGCTTCGAGGGCGTGCGACGGCTGGGGGTTACCGCCGGCGCCTCGGCACCCGACGCACTGGTCGACGAGGTTATCGAAGCCTTCGCCCAGCGCTTCGACATCAGCGTCAGCGCCAGCGGCGAACAACGCGAACGCATCGTCTTCAACCTCCCGCGCGAACTGCGCAGCATGGCGCCCGCGCAATGACCGAGCTGAAACTGCTGGAGACTGACCGACTGGTGCTGTCGGGCTGGCGTGCCGACCAGTATGACGATCTGGTACGCCTGCATGGCGACCCGAACGTGGCGCGGTTCCTGCGCTGGCACGGGGCGCCCTGGTCGGAAGCCGAGATGCGGGCAGCGCTCGACAGCTGGATTGCGCTGTTTGAAACGCGACGCATGGGCAAGCTTCGCGTAACCCGGAAATCCGACGGCGTGCTGGTGGGCCGGGCCGGCTTCGGCATCTACGACGTCACCGGCGACCCGGAAATCGGTTACTCGATGTTTCCCGAGTTCTGGGGCCAGGGCTATGCGCTGGAAGCCTCGAAAGGGCTGAGGGACTGGCTGTTCCGGGAAACCGACCTGCCGCGCTTCCTCGGCTTTGCCGATGTCCGCAATGCGCCATCCATCTCGGTGCTGCACCGGCTGGGCATGGTGGCGACCCATGTGGGCACGCTGCGCGACGGGCAGGTGTGCCGCTTCCACGTCTACGAGCGCCCCAAGGCATGAGTCTGGCCGTGGTGATCCACACCGACGGCGCCTGTTCCGGCAATCCCGGGCCGGGCGGCTGGGGCGCGGTGCTGCAATATGGCGACAAGGTCAAGGAGCTGAAGGGCGGCGCGCAGCTGACGACCAACAACCAGATGGAGCTGACCGCAGCCATAGAGGCGCTGACGGCGTTGAGCCGACCCTGCGAGGTGGAGCTGCACACCGACAGCAACTACGTCAAGGACGGCCTGACCAAGTGGATCCATGGCTGGAAGAGGAATGGCTGGCGCACGGCGGACAAGAAGCCGGTGAAGAATGCGGAGCTGTGGCAGGCGCTCGACGCCGCCACCAGCCGCCACAAGATCAACTGGCACTGGGTGAAGGGCCACAACGGCGACGAGATGAACGAGCGCGCCGACGCCTTGGCCAATGAAGGCATGGCCCCCTACAAGGCCGCTCGCCGGGGTGGCGCTCCGGTGGCCTGACCGGCGCAATGCCAGCTAATCCAGCAACTGTATATTCAGCCTGATGGCGCATGGTCGGTTGGAAAGCCCGCGCCATGGCCCCGATGCTCTCGGGCATGAGTCGCAAGCCACACACCGAGCGGGACCACGCCATGCTGGCCCAGAACGCCGATAGCCGGGACGACGCCGAAGGCAGGGTCGCCCCATTGCCGGGGAGGGAACCGCGCAGCGGGCCGGCGCAGTTCGCCGCGGCCGTCGCAATCTGCGGCACACTGGTGCTGCTCGTGATCATGTTCGGCTGGTGGGCCCTGCTCGCCGGGCCTGCTTACCTCGCCGCGGTGGCGATCCTGATGCTCCTCCTCGCGCACAGCAGCCTGCGACAGCCGTTGCGGATGCTGCTGGCGGTGGGGATCGCCACCGCCTCCATCGCGGTGCTGGTAGCGGTGATTCAGCTCGTTGCACTGGTTTGAACGGCAGGGTTTCGAGAATCCCTGACGTCAGGTAGCCTTGCCGCGGGGCATTGCAAATCGACGAGGGCCATTTTGGGCATCAAGCTGTTCCTGCATTCCGTCAGACTGGTCTTGAACGACTGGCGCAATGCCGTGCGCATTTCAGGGCTGCTGTATCTGATCTACGCCATACCCACGCTGCTGCTGCGGCTGCTGTTTCCGCTGCCGACGGAGCCCACCGAGCCGGCGACCACTGCCGACGCGATGGCGGCCCTGACAGCGGCGCCGGTCGCGCTGCTGACGGCGCTGCTCGCTCTCGTCGCCTTCGTCTGGATCGCGGTGGCATGGCACCGCTATGTGCTGCTCGACGAGATGCCGGCCGGGCAGATCCCGCCCTTCGACGGCAGCCGGTGGATGAGCTATTTCGGCTATTCGCTGGCGCTGGGCCTGATGATGCTGGTCGCAGCCGTCGTGGTGGGCGTGGTCGGCAGCCTGCTGTTCGCGATCGTGCCGCCCCTCGCCTTCGTGGTCGCGGTGGCGGCGATGGCCGCGGCGCTGGTGATCGGCTATCGGCTGGCGCCGGTGCTGCCGGCCTCGGCAGTGGGCAACAAGCTCAGCTTCGGGGCAGCCTGGGAGGCGACCAAGGGCGCGACCATGGATATCGTGGTGCTGGCGCTGGTGTCCGCGGTCGCGGCCTTCATCATCGACCTGCCGACCAATGTGCTGCTGCAGGGCGGTGTGGTGGGCCAGTTCATCGCCCTGTTGTGGGCGCTGGGCACGGACTGGGTGAAGATGCTGGTCGGCGTCAGCATCCTCACCACGCTCTACGGCGTATATGTCGAAAAGCGGGCCTTGCCGGCCTGATCAATCGGCGCCGCCGCCCGCGGTCTGGAGCCAGGCGGCGCCGCATTCCTTGGCGAGATCGCGGATGCGCAGGATGTAGCTCTGGCGCTCCTGCACCGAGATGACGCCCCGCGCATCGAGCAGGTTGAAGGTGTGTGACGCCTTGACGACCTGCTCATAGGCGGGGACGGCCATGGTCTGGCGGTTGCCGGCGGCGCCCTTCCTGAGGATGGCGCGGCACTCGTCCTCGGCGTCCCGGAAGTGGCGGAACAGCATTTCGGTGTCGGCGGCCTCGAAATTGTACTTCGAGAACTCCTGCTCGTTCTGCAGGAACACGTCGCCATAGGTGACCTTCTCGTCACCCTCGCGGCCGTTGAAGTTGAGGTCGTAGACGTTCTCGACGCCCTGCACATACATGGCGAGGCG
>VFQR01001139.1_pt1 | contig 22371 bp, 19 predicted proteins | sample 3512321 | NCBI WGS metagenome assembly VFQR01 (sample SAMN10412374, study PRJNA504923) | tailings metagenome | isolation source: Relicate 3 Philex TSF1 revegetated site | place: Philippines: Tuba, Benguet | collected 2017-08-29 | reverse complement strand
CTTCGCTGACGATGGTGCCGGCCTCGGTCTCGTGCAGGATCACGCCTTCGAGCGGATCGAACTCATGCGTCCAGGGCCGCTGTTCGAGCACGCGCGCGGCATCGCGATAGCCGGCCTGCCAGCGGTTGCGGATGCCGGCGGCGCTGAAATCGATGTCCTTGGAATGATCCTCCCCGGCGAGCGCCGGCGCCAGCAGCCGCACCACATGCATCCGCGTCGTGCAGCCATAGGAGGTGAGGCGGCGGATCTCCGGGCTCGCGCGCCGCTCCGCCGGCAATTCGCGCGTAAGCTCGGTGATGACATGGCGTAGCCGGTGGATCTGCTTCTGCCGGATCACCTGCGCATTCGCGCGGCTGGCATATTGCAGGTCCTTCTGGCGGCTCAGCACGCGCTGCATGTCGGCCGGCTCCGGCCCGTGCGGCTGCCAGATGTTGACGGTGAAGACGAGGCCGCTGCGCCGCGGATTGTCGTCGAACACGGCCTCCAGCGGCGTGTTGGAGAGGATACCGCCATCCCAGTAGAGATCGCCCTCGATCCGCACCGCGGGAAAGGCCGGCGGCAGCGCGCCGGAGGCCATGATGTGGCGGATCGTGAGCGGCGTGTCGCGGCTGTCGAAATAGTGCATCTCGCCGCTGCGCAGGCTGGCGGCGCCGACGGTGAGCCGCACCGCGCTGCTGGCGAAGACCTCCGGGTCGATCAGCTCGGTCAGCGTCGCTTCCAGCGGCGCGGTGGAATAGTAGCCGGCCTCGTCCGGCGTCAGCCCGAGGCCGAACAGCGCCTTCGGGTTCGGCCGGAAGAAGGCGGGCAGCCCGCCCATCACCACCATCGCATTCGCAGCCCAGGGGCCCCAGAACGGGATCTCCGCGATCGCCTGCGTCACGCTGTCATGGCGCATGCGGTCCCAGAACTCGCAGAGTCGCGGCAGGCGGTTGCCCGGCCGGTTGCCGGCGATGATCCCGGCATTGATCGCGCCGATCGAGGTGCCGATCACCCAGTCCGGCTCCACGCCCGCCTCGTCCAGCGCCTGGTAGACGCCGGCCTGGTAGGCGCCGAGCGCGCCGCCGCCCTGCATGACCAGGACGATCTGGCCCAACTCCGACTTGTCGAGATGGATGCGCGGCGCGCCGTTCAGGACCATGCTCATCGCCGTCCTCCCTTCAATGCGCCGTCCAGCCGCCATCCACCGGGATGGCCGCGCCGGTGATGGAGCCCGCGAGATCGCCGGCGAGGAAGGCGACGATCGCGCCGACCTCCTCGACGCTCGCGAAGCGCTTGTTGGGCTGCTGCGCGAGCATGATGTCGCGCACCACGCGATCGCGGGAGATGCCATGCGCCGCGGCCTGCTGCGCGATCTGCCTCTCGACCAGCGGCGTCGCGACATAGCCGGGGCAGACGGCGTTGCAGGTGATGGGCTCTTCGGCCATCTCCAGCGCGACCGTCTTGGTCAGGCCCAGGATGCCGTGCTTCGCCGCGACATAGGCCGATTTGAAGGGCGAGGCGACGAGCCCATGCGCGGAGGCGATGTTCACGATGCGCCCGAAGCCGTTGGCGCGCATCGCCGGCAGTGCGCGGCGCGTGGTGTGGAAGGCGGAGGTGAGGTTGATCGCGATCACGCGGTCCCAGGCCTCGGGCGGGAAATCCACCACCGGCGCGACATGCTGGATGCCGGCATTGTTCACCAGCACGTCGAGCCTTCCATGGCTCTCCAGCACCGCGTCGATCATCGCCGCGGCCGCGGCAGGGTCCGCGAGGTCGGCCCCGGCGTAGTCGGCCATCACGCCGAAATCGCCGGTGAGCGCGACGCGCGCCGCCTCGATCGCCGCGGGCTCGCCGAGCCCGTTCAGGATGATCGCGGCGCCCTCCGCCGCAAGCGCGCGGGCGATGCCGAGGCCGATGCCGCTCGTCGAGCCCGTGACGAGCGCCACCTTGCCGGCGAGCGGGCGCGGCGCCGTGCTGCGCGCGTAGGAATCTGCGAGCATGGATGGTCTCCCCGGATGCGCGGACGGAAGCGCCCGCCGCTGACGGCGCAGTTGTCCCATCCCGGCCCCGGCGCGGGGAAATGCCCGGCTTGCATGCGTTCGATGACCGCGGCGTGCTCGGTCAGGGACGCGGCGCGCGGTTCAGTTGCTCGGCGAGGCGATGCCCGAGCCAGGCGGCCGGCAGCCAGGTCGCGACCGAGATCGCGATGTAGCCGGCCGCGAGCCCCCATCGCCCGGCCTCGATCAGCATGATGCTGTCCAGGCTGAACACCGAGAAGGTGGTGAAGCCGCCGCAGAACCCCGCCATCACGCCCTGGCGCATCGCGAGGCTCGCGGAGACGCGGCCGTCCGGGCCGGTCAGCGTGGCGTAGAGCCCGATGAGGAAGGAACCGAGGACGTTCACGCCGAGCGTGCCCCAGGGGAAGGCCGGCCCGAGCAGTGCCAGACCGGCCAGCGCGCAAAGGTACCGCGCCACCGAGCCGAGCGCGCCGCCCAGCGCGATGGCGAGGTAGAGGCGGGTGCGCGACGCCATCCGCTCAGCCCCCGAACAGAAGCAGCCCGGCCTGGTGGCCGGCAAAGGCGGCGCCGAGGCAAAGTGCGAGCGAGGCCAGCACGTTCAGCGCGGCCCCCAGCGGTTCCCCGGCGCGCACCAGCGCCAGCGTCTGCAGGCTGAAGGAGGACACGGTGGTGTAGCTGCCGAGCACGCCGGTCACCAACAGCAGCCAGATTGCGCGCCAGGGCTCGGCGATGCCGTCCACGGTGAGGAACCGCGCGGCGAGCAGGCCGATGGCGAAGGCGCCACTGACATTCACCGCCAGCGTGCCCCAGGGGAAGACCTCGCCGAGCCGGCGCGCGACGGCTCCCGACAGCCAGAACCTGGCGCAGGCGCCGAGCGCGCCGCCCAGCGCGACGAGGATCAGTTCCGTCAACACGCCCCCTGCGTCGGATGAAGGCGGCGCCATCGCCTGCGGAGGACCGTATCGGCGCGCGCCGCGAAAGCAAGGCGCGGCCCCGCGGTTGACGGGCGGGCCTGCTGGCGGCTCCGTTGGCCCCGCAACACGGACACGACCCGGCCATGCACGACCTCACCGGCAAGACCATCCTGCTGACCGGCGCCTCCTCGGGCATCGGCGCCGCGACGGCGCGGGTACTGGCCGCGCGCGGCGCGCGGCTCATCGCGCATTTCGCGGGCGGCGCCGTGGCGCGCGAGGGCGCCGAGCAGGCGGTCGCCACCCTGCCGCCGGACCGTCGGCTGGTGATCGAGGCGGATTTTGCCGCCGAGGACGCCGCGGCCGGCCTGTGGCGCGAGGCGCTCGCCTGGGCCGGCCGGATTGACGCGGTGGTGCTCAACGCCGCGATCGTGCGCACGACCGGCGGTGTCGAGGACAGCGACGCGGCCTGGCGCGAGGCGTGGGATTCGCAGTGGCGGATCAACGTGCTCGCGCCCTGCGACCTGATGCGGCTCGCGGTGCATCACTGGCTGGCGACGGGCGGCGGCATCCTGGTGACGATGGCGTCCTGGAACGCGCAGCGCGGCTCCACCAGCCCGGCGCAGCTTTCCTACGCCGCGACCAAGGCGGCGGTGAAGGCGGCGGCGCAGACCATCGCGCGCGGCTATGCGCGGCAGGGCATCCTCTCCTACATCGTCTCGCCCGGCATCGTGCGCACGAAGATGAGCGAGGATTTCGCGGCGATGCAGGGCGGCGAGGAGAAGGTCACGGCGAGCCTCGCGATGGGCGAATGGGTGCCGCCCGCCGAGCTCGGCGAGCTGATCGCCTTCCTCTGCTCCGGCGCGTGCCGCCACATGACCGGCGCGACGCTGGACGTGAACGGCGCGACCTATGTGAGGTGAGCTATCGCGCGTCGTGGAAGATGATGCCGAGCGTGTGCCGCAGCCCCGCGCGCACCCGGCTCACCCCATGCCGCAGGGTCACCCGGTAGTCGCCCTTGGTGCCGCGCACCGGGCGCTGGTTCACTGCGAAGGCCACCGCATCGCCCTGCCGAAGCGGCACGACCTCCGCGCGGCTCTGCATGCGGGGGCGCTGCTCCGTCAGCACGAATTCGCCGCCCGTGAAATCGCGACCGGGTTCCGAGAGCAGGATCGCGACCTGGATCGGGAAGGCGAGATCGCCATAAAGGTCCTGGTGCAGGCAGTTGAAGTCGCCCGCGACGTAGCGCAGCAGCAGCGGCGTCGGGCGCGTCTGGCCGGCCGCGTGGCAGCGCGCGAGGAAGGCGGCGTGGTCGGCCGGATAGCGCTCCGGCAGGCCCATGCGCCCGGCCCAGCCATTTGCGACGGCCGCGAGCGGCGGGTAGAGCGCGGTGCGCAGGCGCTGGATCAGGTCCGGCAGCGGATAGCCGAAGTAGCGATACTCGCCCCTGCCGAACCCGTGCCGCGCCATGTGCACGTGGCTGCGGAAATGCCGCTCCTCCGGAAAGAGCGCGGCGAGGCCGGCGCACTCGGCGGGCGAGAGCAGCCCCTGCAGCACGGCGCTGCCCTGGGCATCGAGTTCGGCGGCCAGCGCGGGCCAATCGAGGGTGGCGATGCTCGCCTCGCCTGCCGCGCGCCTCGCTGGGGGATCCGTCTGCATGCCGCAAGCCTAGCCCGCCGGGCGGCACCGCCAACCTCCGCTTCGTGCGGCCCTGTCCGCTACCCCGTGATCCCGATCTGCCAGGGCGCGAATTCATGCCGGCCGAGGCCGAGTTCCTCGCTTTTCGTCTTCTCGCCGCTCGCGATGCGCAGCAGGTGGTCCAGGATGCGCTCGCCCATCTCCGGCACGCTCGCCGTCCCGTCGAGGATCTCGCCGCAATTGATGTCCATGTCCTCGGCGAGCCGGCGATACATCGCCGTATTGGTCGCGAGCTTCACGGAGGGCACCGGCTTCGCGCCATACATGGAACCGCGCCCGGTGGTGAAGGCGATGATGTTCGCGCCGCCCGCGATCTGGCCGGTGGCCGAGACGGGATCGAAGCCGGGCGTGTCCATGAAGACGAAGCCCTTCGCCGTGACGGGCTCCGCATAGCGATAGACGCCCATCAGCGGGCCGGTGCCGCCCTTCATCATCGCGCCGAGCGATTTCTCCAGGATGTTGGCGAGCCCGCCGGCCTGGTTGCCGGGGCTGACGACGCCGTTGATCTGCGTGTCGCGGCCGGCGGCATAGACATCCTTCCACCAGCGGATGCGCTCCAGCAGCGCCTCGCCGATCTCGCGGCTCGCGGCGCGGCGCGTGAGCGTGTGCTCGACGCCGTAGATCTCGGGCGTCTCGGAGAGGATGCCGGTGCCGCCGTGCCGCGCCAGCAAATCCACCGCCGCGCCCAGCGCCGGGTTCGCCGTGATGGAGGAGAAGCCGTCGGAGCCGCCGCATTGCAGGCCGATGCAGAGATGCGCGGCGGAGACGGTGCTGCGCGTCGCCCTGTTCGCCTCGGCCAGCATCTCCTTCACCGCGGCGACGCCCGCCTCGATGGATTTGCGGGTGCCGCCGACCTCCTGCATCACCATCGTCCGGAGCATCGGGCCGGGCACGAGGCCCTGGCTCTCCAGCAGGGCGTTGATCTGGTTGCGCTCGCAGCCGAGGCCGATCACCAGCACGCCGGCGACGTTGGCGTGCTTCATGTAGCCACCGAGCGTGCGGCGCATCAGGTCCATCGGCTCGCCGGTGAACTCCATGCCGCAGCCGCTGGAATGGGTGAAGGCGGCGACGCCATCCACGTTCGGCCATTCGGCCATGCGATCCTCGGTGAACCAGTCGGCGACGGCCTGGGACACGGTCGCCGAGCAGTTCACCGTGGAGACGATCGCGATATAGTTGCGCGTGCCGACGCGGCCATCGGCGCGGACGATGCCGCGAAAGGTCTTTCGCTCCGCCTCCGGCACGGGCTCCACGGGCCGAAAATCGCGGCCGATGGCGGGGTCGCGGTCGAAGTCGCGGAATTCGATGTTGTGGCCATGCACCATCGTGCCGGCGGGCAAATCCTCCGCGGCGAAGCCGATCGTGACCTGGTATTTCCGGACCGGATCGCCCTTGCGCAGATGCCGCGTGAGAATCTTGTAGCCCGCCGGAGCGCGCTGGCGGCTCACGACATTCTCGCCGGGGATCGAGGTGCCGGGCTCGATATCGGTCCGGGCGACGACGACATCGTCGTCAGGATGGAGACGGATGACCGGGCCGGACATCACCTTCGCGTCGAGGTCGATCATCGGCGCCTTCCCTTCGTGTCGCGGCCTCAGCCGCGGATCAGCACCACCGCCTCGATCTCCACCGCGATGCCGCGCGGCAGGCTTCCCATGCCGACGGCCGAGCGCGCCGGGCGGCCGTTGTCGCCGAAGACCTCGACGAAGAGGTCGGTGCAGCCATTGATGACCTCGGGCTGCTGCGCGAAATCCGGCACGGCGCGGACCATCCCGAGCACCTTCAGGATCGTGTCCACCCGGTCCAGCGTGCCGAGCGCGGCGCGCATGTTCGCCAGCAGGTTGAGGCCGCAGAGCTTCGCCGCCTCATAGCCCTGCGCGACGGTGAGATTCCCGCCGACCACGCCGGCGATCGCCTTGCCATTGGCGTGCGGCCCGACGCCGGAGAGGAACAGAAGGCCCCCGCCGATGCGGTACGGCACGTAGTTGGCCGCCGGCGCCGGCGCGGTGGGCAGCGTGATGCCGAGGGCGGCGAGCCGGGCTTCGGCGCTCATGCCGCGCCCTCCGCCGGGGCGTCGAACTCGCCCGCGAGCTGCTCGGTGGAGAGCAGCAGAACCTTGCGCTGGTCGAGGATCTGCGGGGCGAGAGCGCGCAGCTCCGCCCAGCGGGCCTCGACGGCGTCGAGGGCAGCATCGATGTCCTCGAACTTCTCGAGTTCGGGCGCGACGCGGCCCTCGGGCCGGTAGCGCAGGAAGACGGGTCCGGTGACGGTGCTCATGGGGACGATTGGGTAGAAGAAGCCCGCCGGACGGTCAATGCGCGGCGACGCCGAGATGGCGTTCCAGGGCGGGGGTGTCGTGGAGGAGCTCGGCCGATGGAGCGGCGTGGACGATGCGGCCGCGTTCCAGGATCACCGCCCGATCCGTGATCGGCAGGATCTGGCCGGCATGCTGCTCCACGATGATCGCGGCGACGCCCTCCTCCCGCACGATGCGGCGGATGGCGGCGAGCAGGGACTGCACGATCACCGGCGCCAGCCCCTCCAACGGCTCGTCGAGCAGCAGCAGGCGCGGGTTCAGCATCAGCGCGCGCGCCATGGCGAGCATCTGCTGCTCGCCGCCCGAGAGCTGGCTGCCGAGATTCGCGCGGCGTTCGGCGAGGCGGGGGAAGAGGTCGTACACGGCCCGCAGCGTCCAGCGGCCCGGGCGCGCGACGGCAGTCAGATTCTCTTCGACAGTGAGGGAACGGAACACGCCCCGCTCCTGCGGCACCCAGCCGAGGCCGAGCGCGGCGCGGGCTTCGGGCGGCAGGCGATCGAGCGGTTGTCCGTCGAGCCGGATCGTGCCGCCACGCTGCCGCGCGATGCCCATGAGGGTGCTGATCAGCGTGGTCTTGCCGGCGCCGTTGCGGCCGAGCAGGGCCAGCGCCTCGCCGGGCGCGAGGGCGAGGGTGATGTCCTGGAGGACCACGCCCTCGCCCCAGCCGGCGGAGAGCGAGGTGAGGGAGAGGAGGTCAGCCATGCGCCGGCTCCCCCAGATAGGCCTCGCGCACCCGGGCATCCTTCGCAATCGCCTCGGGCGCGCCCTCCGCCAGCACCGCACCCTGTGCCAGCACGGTGATCCGTTCGGCGAACCGGAACACCAGGTCCATGTCGTGCTCGATCAGCAGCACCGCGACCGCGCGCGGCAGCGCGGCCAGCGCCTCCATCACCTCGCGGCTCTCGGCAGGCGGCACGCCGGCAGCGGGTTCGTCGAGCAGCAGCACGCGCGGTTCGAGCGCAAGCGCGAGCGCAATCTCCAGCAGGCGCTGGCGGCCATAGGGCAGCTCGGCGGTGGGGCGGGTGCGGTCGGTCTCGGGGAAGCCGAGCGAATCCAGCAGCCGGGCGGTTTCGTCGCGCAGATCGCGCGCGGCGCGAACGGGGCGCCACCACACGCCGCCCAGGCCGCGGCGCTCCGCGATGGCGAAGGTCACGGCTTCCTCGGGGGGAAACTCGGGAAAGAGCTGGTTGACCTGGAAGGTCCGCGCGAGGCCGCGCTTCACGCGGGCATGCTGCGGCAGCGCGGTGATGTTCTCGCCGAGCAGCGCGACGCGGCCCGCGCTCGGCGCGAGCGCGCCGGAGAGCAGGTTCACCAGCGTCGTCTTGCCCGCGCCGTTCGGGCCGATCAGGGCGTGCCGCGCGCCAGGCGCGAGCGTGAAATCCACCGCGCTGACCGCGGTGAAGCCACCGAAATGGCGGGTGAGTCCGGTTGTCGTGAGCACGCTCATCGGCGGAACAGCCGCGCCAGCAGGCCGAGCAGCCCGCCACGCCCGGCCAGCGCCAGCGCGACCAGCGCGATGCCGAGCCAGAACTGCCAGAAGAGCGGGCTCGCCTCCGACAGCGCGTGATGCGCCACGGTGAAGGCGGCCGCCCCGAGCAGCGCGCCGTTCAGGCTGCCGAGCCCGCCGAGGACGAGCATCAGCAGCCCCTCGGCGGAGCGCTGGAAGGAGAGCGCGTCGAGCGAGACGAATTGTGTGGTCTGCGCCATCACGGCACCCGCCGCCCCCGCATAGGCCGCCGCCAGCACATAGGCCGCGCCGAGCCGGCGCTTCACCGGCACGCCGAGCGCGGCCGCGCGCCGCGCATTGCCGCGGATGCCGCGCAGGCTGAGGCCGAAGGGCGAGGCGGTGATCAGCCGCGCGACCAGGAACAGCACGAAGAGCACCGCGAGCGCGTAGAGATAGGCAGTGTGGCCGAACATGTCGAAGCGCCAGAGCCCGAGCACCGGCCCGACCTCCATCCCCTGCAGCCCATCGGCGCCGCCGGTGAGCCAATGCAGCTTGTTCGCGGCCTCGTAGAGCATGAGGGAGAGGCCAAGCGTGACCATCAGCCCCGCGAGATCGCCGGCGCGCAGCACCAGCGGCGCGGTGACGAGGCCGAGCAGCGCGGCGGCGAGCATCGCGGCGAGCAGGCCGAGGATCGGGTCGCCGAAACCGTGCTGCGCCAGGATGCCGGCCGCATAGGCGCCGAAGCCAAAGAAGGCGGCGTGGCCCAGCGTGACGACGCCGGCATAGCCGACGATGAGATCGAGCGAGAGAGCGAAGAGTGCTGCTATAGCGATGGCCGAGAGCAGCGGCAGGTAGTCCGGCAGGGCGTAATAGGCGGCGATCGCCGCCAGCCACGGCAGCGCATGAAGAAGCAGGCGCATCATCCCGCCTTCACCAGCAGGCCCTGCGGACGCAGCAGCAGCAGCACGACCATCGCGGTGTAGATCACGAAGGCGCCGACCTCGGGTACGTAGTATTTGCCGAGCACATCCACCACGCCGAGCAGCAGTGCCGCGAGCGCCGGGCCGATCACCGTATTGGTCCCGCCGACCGCGACGACGATCAGGAAATACACCATGTATTTCAGCGGGAAGGTGGGATCGAGGCCGAGCACCTCCACCCCCATCGCGCCGCCGAGCCCGGCCAGCGCGGAGCCCAGCGTGAAGGTCAGGGTGAAGATGCGCGGCACCGGAAGCCCCATGCCGCGCGCGACGATGCCGTCATCCACCGCGGCGCGCAGGCGGGCCCCGAAGCGGGTGCGCACGAGCCCGAGATGCAGCGCGGCGACGATCGCGGCGCAGACCAGGATGAGAAAGATGCGGTAGCGGCCGAGGCCGACGCCGGCGAGTTCCACGCGGCCCGAGAGCCAGGGCGGCAGCTGGATGAGCTGCTGCCGCGCGCCCATGAACCAGTCCACGATCGCGCCGAGGATGAAGACCAGGCCGATGGAGAACAGAACCTGCTCCAGATGGTCGCGGCGGTAGATGTGGCGGTAGAGCGTGCGTTCGAGCAGGAAGCCCAGCAGCGCCGCGGCCAGCGCGGCGGCGATGACCGCCGGGACGAAGGGCAGGCCGAGCCGGTTCAGCAGGATCACCGCGACATAGCCGCCGACCATGCCGAAGGCGCCATGGGCCAGGTTGACGACGTTCATCAGCCCCAGCGTGACGGAGAGCCCGACCGCGAGGACGAAGAGCAGCATGCCGCTGGCGATGCCGTCGAGCAGGACGGAGAGGAAGGCGGTCAAGAGTGGTCCTGCTGCGGTTGCGTTGGCGATGCCCCCACCCCGACCCTCCCCCGCGAAAGCGGGGGAGGGAGAGGGATCAATCCTTCACCTGGGGGATGCGATCGAACTCGATGTTCCAGATCTGGCCGTCGCGGCGCTCGGCGCGGCGGATGTAGATGTCCTGCACGATGTCGCGGGTCTCGGCGTCGATCGTGACGGGGCCGCGCGGGCTCATCCAGGATAGGCCCTTGGCGGCGGCGACCAGGCGCTCGCCATCCTCGCTGCCATTGGTGCGGGCGAGCATCTGCGCGATGAGGTGCATGCCGTCATAGCCGCCGGCGGCCATGAAGTTCGGCCGGGCATTCGGCAGGATCGCGCGGAAGGCTTCGAGGAAGGCGCGGTTCTCGGCGCTGTCATGCGCGGCGGAATAGTGGTGCGAGGTGACCGCGCCGAGCACGCTGTCGCCCATGTCGTTCAGGATGTCGTCGTCGAGCACGTCGCCCGTGCCGATCAGCCGCACACCCGCCTGCGGCAGGCCGCGCTCCGCGAACTGCTTGGTAATCGCGGCGCCCTCGCCGGAGGGGCAGAAGATGAAGAGCGCGTTCGGCGCGGTGTCGCGCACGCGCTGCAGGAAGGGCGCGTAGTCCGGGTTGCGCAGCGGTGTGCGGACTTCCAGCGGGATGGTACCGCCGGCGGCGGTGAAGCTCTGCTTGAAGGCGGTCTCGGCATCAATGCCGGGGGCGTAGTCGGTCACCAGCGTCGCGCAGGTGCGGATGCCGTTGCGCGCGGCCCATTGCGCCATCGGGCGCGTCGCCTGCGGGAGGGTGAAGGACGTCCGCAGGATGAAGGGCGAGCGCTGCGGGATGATGCTTGTCGCGGCCGCCATCACGACCATCGGCACCTTCGCTTCCGTCGCGAGCGGCGCCGTGGCCAGTGCCAGCGGCGTCAGCCCGAAGCCGGCCAGCGCCTTCACGCGCTCCCGCACGATGAGCTCCTGCGCCAGCCGGCGCGTGGTGTCGGGCGCGGTGCCGGTGTCGTCGCGCAGCAGCACCTCGACCCGGCGGCCGCCATGCGTCTCGCCATGCTGGCGGAGATAGGCCTTCACGGCGGCGTCGATCTGACGGCCGGTGCTGGCGAAGGGGCCGGTCATCGGCAGGATCAGGCCGATGCGGAAGGCCGCGCCCTGCGCGCGGGCGACCATCGGCGCGGCAAGCGTCGCGGCGAGCGCCGCGCCACCGGTGGTCGCGGCCAGGACGCCGCGGCGGGTGAGCGTGATCATGCGGGTTTCCTCCATCGGGTCAGGCCGCGTCAGCCTCGCGGGCGATCAGCGCCGCCGGGCCGAAAGCCTCGCCGGCATCCAGGATGAGCTTCAGGTTGCGCCGCGCGACATCGGCGTGCTCGCGCGCCAGCGCCTCGGCGCGGGTCCCCTGCCCTGCCTCCAGCGCCTCCACCAGCAGGTGGTGCTGCTGATGCGCGAAGGCGAGCAGCTTGAGCCGCGAGGGGTCGCTGCCGGCGCTCGGCACCAGCGCGGTGGCACCGGCGAAGGGCAGCGCCTCGACCGTCGCGATCGCGCGGCCGAGCGCGGCATTGCCGGCGGCCTCCACGATCGCGCCATGCAGCCGGCCATTCATCGCGGCATAGCCCTCGACCGCATCCTCATCGAGCACGCCGCGCGCGAGCGCGGCATCGCCCGCGTCGAGCGCTGCATGCAGGATGCGCGAGAGGCCGCGCGTGACGCCATGTTCCGCGACCAGCCGCGCCGCCATGCCCTCGAGCTGGCCGCGCAGCGCGATCGCGTCGTCAATCTCGCGCGCGGTGAAGGCGCGCACCGCGAAGCCCCCGCCGGCGGCCGGCACCACGAGCCCCTCCGCCTGCAACTCCGCGAGCGCCAGCCGCACCGGCGTGCGGGACATGCCCAGCGCCTCGGCGAGCGGGATCTCGGCGAGCCGTTCGCCGGCGCGCAGCGTGCCCTTGAAGATGCGCGCGCGCAGCGCGATGAGCGCGCGCGCGGCCTGGCCGGTGACCGCCATGATGCTGCCCGAGGATCCCTCCCGATCGGTGCGGCGTATGCCATCACGGTCGCGTTGCATGCAAGCGCCGGCGGATTTGTCCCTTGACGGCCCTCCGCGGTCACTGCATATGCTTCACCACATGGTTAACTTTCAACCCGCCACGCTCGACCGCGTCTTCGCCGCCCTGGCCGACCCGACGCGGCGCGCCCTGCTCGAACGCCTCGAGCGCGAGGAGGCGCTGAGCATCAGCGATCTCGCGCGGCCGCTGCCGATCTCGCTGCCCGCGGTGATGAAGCATCTCGACGTGCTGGAAGGGGCCGGGCTGATCGCGCGGCGCAAGCAGGGCCGCACCGTGACCTGCCGCCTCACCGCGGCGCCGATGGAGGACGCGATGGGCTGGCTCGCGCGCTACCAGCGCTTCTGGACCGAAAGCCTCGATCGCCTGGCGCAGTTCGTGGAGGCGCCGAAGTGACGCCCGAAGGCCCGAGCCTGACCCTCGTGAAGCGCCTGCGCGCGCCGCCCGCGCGCGTCTGGGAGGCCTGGACCCGGCCCGAGCAGATGATGCGCTGGTTCGGCCCGCACCACACCCAGGTCGAGAGCGCCGATGTGGACCTGCGCGAGGGCGGCGGCTTCCGCGTGGCGCTGCGCGAGGATACCGGCGAACGGCACGAGGCGGTGGGTGGCTACACCACGATCGAGCAGGAGCGCCGCCTGGTGTTCCGCTGGAACTGGGCGAGCGCGCCCGAGCGCGTCTCCCGCGTCACCGTCGAGTTCCGCGCGATCGCGGAGGGCACGGAAGTGACACTCACCCATGACCGCTTCGCCGATCCCGAGACCGCGAAGCGCCACACGCGCGGCTGGACCGAATCCCTCGAACGGCTCGCCAGGCTGTTCGGGGCGGCTTCCGACTGAACACGGCACCAAGGAAAGATCGCCATGGACACGCATGTCGCCGCCGGCACCTCGCTCACCCTCACCCGCTTCATCCCCGCCCCGCCCGAGGCGGTCTTCGCCGCCTGGATCGAGCCGGAGAAGGTGAAGGCCTGGTTCGGCCCCTACGGCATGACCACGCCCGTCGCGGAGATCGAGCCGCGCGAAGGCGGGCGCCACTACACGCTGATGCGCGACGCGGAGGGCAAGGAGTATCCGAACCCGATGATCATCGAGGCGATCCGGCCCGGCCGGCGCCTGGTGCTGCGCGTGCCGGAGGGCAGTTCCTGCCCGCTGCCCGGCGCGGTCGGCACGCTCGATTTCCTGCCGCATCCGATCGGCACGCGCTTCGAGGTGCGCTGGGACCACCCGACCGCGGCGATGCGCGCCCAGCACCTCGAGATGGGGTTCGACCAGGGCTGGGGCGAGACGGTGGACAAGCTCGGCGCCTTCGCCGCGGCGCCGGCCTCTATGTGCGGCGGGCCCGGCGCGGCGCCCACGAAGGAGCATGGCTGGCTGCACCGCATGCTCGGCGAATGGACCTACGAGCATGAGGCGACGATGGCGGACGGCACGACGCATCGGGCCGGCGGGCGCGAAACGGTGCGCCCGCTCGGCGCCTACTGGATCATCGGCGAGGGCGAGGGCGACATGCCCGGCGGCGGCACCGCGCGCTGGACGGTCACGGTGGGCTACGACACCGCGCGGCAGCGCTTCCGCGGCAGCTGGTGCGGCTCGATGATGCCCTCGATGTTCTTCTACGACGGCGCGCTGGAGGCGGACGGCATCACCCTGCCGCTCGAAAGCGAAGGCCCCGCCTTCGACGGCAGCGGCATGGCGCTCTACCGCGACACGGTGGCGATGACGGACCAGGACACGCGCACCCTGACCTCCCATCTGAAGGGACCGGATGGCGGCTGGATCCAGTTCATGCACGGCACCTACAAGCGGGTTCTCTGAGGCACGCGCGCGGGCATCTTGGCGCCCGCGCGCAAACCGGGCATGGCTCCGCCCCCCAGGCGGAGCATCAGGCATGGATTTGCGGATCGGCGGTCACCTCGCGCTGGTCGTCGGCGCGAGCGACGGCATCGGGCGCGCCACCGCGAAGGCGCTGGCGGAGAACGGCGCCGAGGTCACCATCGTCTCGCGCAGCGCGGCCGACATCGCCGAGGCCGCGACGGCGCTCGGCGTCGCCCATCTCGTGGCCGACGCGACCGATGCCGAGAGCGTCGCGGCGCTCGTGCAGGCGTGGGACGCGCGGCACCCGCGCCTCGACATCCTCGTCGTCGCCGTCGGCGGCAGCCACCGCGCGCCCTTCGAGGCGCTGGGCGACGCCGATTGGCGCGCCAACTGGGAATTCAACATCCTGGCCACGGTGCGTCTGGTGCGCGGCTTCCTGCCGGCGCTGCGCCGTGGCCGCGCGGCGCGCGTGGTGCTGTTCGGCGCGGCGGCGGCGCGCATGCCCTACGCCGAGCAGATCGTCTCCAACGTGCACAAGGCCGGCCATCTCGCGCTGGTGAAGACGCTGGCCGCGGAGCTCGTCGGCGAGGGCATCCGCGTCAATGCCGTGGCACCTGGCCGCACGGTGACGCGGCTGTGGCGCCGGCGCGCCGAGACGCTCGCGCAGGAGGAAGGCACGACACCGGAGGCGATCCTGGCGCGCTTCGCGAAGGACATCCCGCTCGGCCGCTTCGGCACGGCCGAGGAGATCGCGGATGTCGCGGCCTTCCTTGCCTCGCCGCGCAGCGCCTACATGGTCGGGCAGTCCGTGGCGGTGGATGGCGGGATCGGGCGCGGGCTGCTGTAGCGCCGCGGCCCCGGCCGTCAGCTCGGCTTGACCGCCGGCTTCGGCGCGACGCGCCGGAGCCGGCCGGAGGCGAGGAGCGAATCCTTCAGCTCCGGCAGCTTGTCGGCCAGCGTGGCCAAGGCCTCCACCGGCATCACCACGGTGAAGGCCGGCACCATCTTCGGCCGCCCGCCCTTGCTCTCGGCATCGGCTTCCAGCGTGTGGAAGCGAAGCCGCGCATTGGGGCCGACGACGACGATATCGGTCACCCCGTCGGCATAGATCGAATCGGTCACGCGCACTCTCCTGCCATGCCGGGTCGGGCCGCGTCAGGTCCCGACACCGATCCCACCGCCAGCATACCACGCTTCCAGCATCCGCAGGTGATCGAGCGCGTCGGGCACCGCCGTCACCTGCTCCGGTGCGTAGCCGCCCTCCTCGAAGCCCGGGTTGATGTCGGCAATCAGGCGCGCGCCGACCGCCTCTGCGCTGTCCAGCACCCACAGCTCACGGCCGTAGTCGCCATCGTCGCGCGCGAAGTAGATCAGGCCGTCCCCGCCCTCGAAGAAGTCGCTGTTCGAGCCACCATTGGCGAAGCTGGTCAGCAGTTCCGGCGCTTCGCCGGGTGTCATGCGCCAGACCTGCTCGCCCGCCCCTTCGAACTCCGAGAAGTAGAGCGCGCCGCCGATCGCCTCAAGCCCGGAGATGAAGCCGAAATCGGTCGGCGAGATCAGCGTCGCCGTCGCGCCGCTGACCTCGAAGATGCCCCAGGTGTTGGACGCGGTGGGTGTGCTCGCCCCCAGGAAGTAGACGGTGTCGCCGATCACCTCCGGCAGCCAGGGGAACTGGTAGCCGTCGAGCAGGTCGGGGCCCGTCACGATCTGGAGGTCGTTGCCGTCCGTGGTGGTGTAGAGCCGCATGCTGGCGGCGGTGCCGTCGGCACTGGCCTGGAAGTAGATCCGGCCATTCGCGAAGACGGCATCGCCCCAGTTGGCGCCACTGTCCGGGCCGGGCCGGATGTCGAGCGGCGATGCGACGCCGAGGTTTCGGTCGTAGACGACGACTTCCTCGCCGAAACCCGCCCAATGATACTTGAAGTACAGGACGTCCTCGTTCCCAAGGAAGTCAAGCTCGCCGCGCCACTCGCCGGTCGGCGTGTAGGTCACGCTCGACCCCGGCAGATCATCCACGAAATTCGCGGTGGTGCCGTCCCACTCGTAAAGGTCCCAGGTGTTCGACGCTGCTTCCCAGGCGCTGAAGACGATGCTGGAGCCGATCCGCTCCGCCGTCCCGAGCGCATAGCCCGTGAGCAGCGGGCTCGCGGTGCCGCCGACGAGATCGTAGGTCCAGATCGTCGGCGTGCCGGCGGCGTTGTCGCCGAACAGGACCTGGTCGCCGAGCAGTTCCACCTCGCCGCGCACGAAGGTCGCGTCGGCGTTGAAGAGCTGCTGCACGCTGCCGCCAGAGGTGACGCGGTAGAGCCCGGCCTCGTAGCCCGCGCCCACATCGAAGGCCGCGGCGCCGATCCAGTCGCCGTCGTAGGAAACGACGCTGCTGTAGCGGAAGCCGCCGGTGTCGATCGTCGTGCCGTTCAGCGCGTCGGCAAACCAAACCCGACTGCCTGTTCCGTCATCGCCGTCGAAGGCCATGCCGCCGGCGATCGCGAGATTGCCGAAGCCGGTGAAGAAGCCATCGGCGGGGCCGGCATCGGTCGGCTCATCCGTCGGCACTTCGACCAGCGCGGCGGTCGCGATGTCGTAGCTGAAGAGCGTGCGGTAATTCTCGAAATCGCTCTGCGCGACATAGACGATCTCACCACCGCCCATCTGCAGGTCCGTGATCTCGCCGAAGCGCGAGGTTACGAAGGACACCGCATTGCCATCATAGGTCCACAGCGTGTCGAAGGTGCCGTCATCCACGATCCAGGCGACGCTCCCGAGGCCGTCGACGACCAGCTGCTCGACCTCGCCCGCGATGTTCATCATCAGGACGGTGGAGATGAAGAAGGCCTCGCCCACGCCGGCGTCGTTATCCGTGTAGAGGGCCACGAAGTCACCGCCGCTGGCGGTGCCGCTGAACACGACGCCATCCTGCCATTGCCGGATCTCGCGGCCCGTGAAGCTCTCGCCCAGGAAGGAGGAGCCGGTGGAGGTGCCGAAGCCGTTGAAGTAGTCCTCCCGCCGTGTCGCGATCTGGCCCTGTCCCTCGCTGTCCAGCTGGAACCAGAACAGCCGCTCCCAGGTGCCGCCCTCGCCGTCGCTGACGACGGCCATCGTCAGCGCATAGGGGCTGGAGGGATTGTCCAGGTCGCTGATCAGCTCCGCCTGCTGGTAGCTGTCCCAGCCGGAGCCATAGGTGGTGACGAGCACGCGCCACAGCCCGTTGGTGTGGGCGCCCTGCCAGTCATTCGCGAAGTCGCCGGCGAAGTAGAAGTACTTCACCGACTGCCCGCTGCCGTAGGGATCGTCCTGCACGGAGCCGCCAGCAATCTCGCGGATATCGTTCTCAGCGGTGCCGCCATCCGTGATGCGGACCACGTCCCAGCCCCAGCTGCTGGGGAGCACGGCGAAGAGTTGCTCGCCATCGAACTCGTCGTAGAGTTCCGTGTCCGGGTTCCACACCTGGGTGTAGTCCAGCGCCGCATAGGCAGGCTGGCCGCCGGCATCCGTCAGCAATTCGCGGTCGTAGCCCGGGAGATAGACTCCCGCGACCTCGATGCCGCCCTCGTTCCAGGCGACCAGGCTGTCGGTCTCCACATAGGTCGCGCCCCAGAACAGGTCGCCGGCGCGCACGCCGAGGTTCTGCTGGTCGAGATCGAGCGCGCCGTCGAACGCGTAATAGGCGACATCCCGCCCCGTCTCGATGTAGCCGAGGCCCGGATTGTAGGCGTGCCAGCGATCCGCGATGAAGCTCCCGCCTTCCTCGTCCACCAGCTGCGTGCCACGCCAGAACACCGTGCCGCCGAGCGCCGTGATCTCGCGCGGGTTTCCGCTGTCGAGCCCGGTCCAGGTCTCGGCCTCGTCCACCATGGTGGCAAAGGCGCTGAGAAGGTCCTCGCTGTAGGAGGCGGGGTCATAGACCCAGAGTTCACGGCCCTGGCTCGGCACGCTGCCGGAGAAATAGAAGCGCTGCGGCGCCTGGCCGAGCGCGTTCAGCGTGACCTGCGCCGTATCGCTGTCGCCGTCGTAGTCGGTGATCGTGTAGGCGAAGACGATCGGATCACCGGACCCGTCCGCGACCACGGTGACATTGTAGCCGTCCCAATACAGGTCGGCGATGCCGCTGACCGCGGCGACGCCGGTGATCGTCGTGTAGCCCCAGTCGAGCGGATAGGGATAATCGTCGGGGCTGCTGTCGTTCGCGAGGACGCTGTAGGCGCCGTAGTAGTTGCCGATATCCAGCGTCCACGGCCCGTTGCCGATCACGTCGAAACTGTCATCCACCGCATCGGGCGAGTCATCCACCGAGGCAAGGTAGATCGACGCCGTCGCGGTATTGGATTCGAGTTCGCCATCAGTGACGCGATAGGTGAAGTAGATGTTGTTGCCGCCCCCCCAGGGGTAGCTGCTGCTGGCATCGGCATCAGGCGTGAAGCGGATGGTGTCCACGCCCCCGATATTGACGAGTTCCACGGTGCCATACGGCGAAAGCAGGGACGCCGCGACGATGGAAAGTGGCGCGCCCTCCTCGTCCGTGTCTTCACCGTAGATATAGGTGCCGTCAATATACTGCCCGTCCAACAGCAGGCTCGCGGCGAATTCCAGCACCGTATCCTCGGTGCCGGCCATGGGGTTGGTCCCCGGGTTCGTGTCGTTGTAGCTGGCGCCGTTGTAATACCAGTAATCATCCAATGCGACCGGCGCATCGTTGCCGGCGACAACATCGAGCGTGACCGTCGCGACGTTCGAATTGCCGGTCCCATCGGTCAGGTAATAGGTGAACTCGGCCGGGCCGGTGTAGCTGCCATCGTAGAGCACGATGCGCCAGCCATACTCGCCACCCTCGTAGGTGTATTGCGCATAGACCTGCGAGCCGGAGTAGAAGATCGCCGAAAGCGCGTCGCCATCCGCGTCGCTGTCATTGGCCAACAACGCGCTGAACGGGATGAAGACGGAATTCCCGCCCTCGTCCAGCGTGAAGGGGCCGTCATCCCCCGCGACCGGCAGACGGTTCAGGAAGACCGTCGCGGTATCCGTGTTCCCCTGGCCGTCCTCCACCGTATAGGTGTACGAGGCGCGGCCTACATAGGCGGGATCATAGGTGACGGTGACGCTGTCATCCGCGTTGAGGACGATGGCGTCGAGCCCGTTCACCGCGCTGACCGAGATGATGTCCTTCGTGTCGCCGATATCGGGATCATCGTCGTTGCCGAGCATCTCGGCCGCCGCGATGACCTGCGTGGCGTCGCTGCCGCGGTTGAGATAATCGTCGTTTGCGACAATCGGATCCGGCGTCGCCGCGATGTTGACGTAGACATAGATCGGCGCCGAGAACTCGCCCTCGTCATCCGTCACGTAGTAGTAGAAGCCGATCGACTCGCCATTGTAGTTGGCATAGGGACGGAAGGTGACGCTGGTCGCATCCTCCGCGACGACGTAGCCGAGCGTGTAGTAGTTGTAGGCGGCATACCAGGTCAGCGCGCCGCCATCGGGGTCCACGTCGTCGGCCATCAGATCGGCCTTGAGGATCACCAGGTCGGTGTCCTCCGTGCCCTGGAAGACGCCGTCCGTGCTGTACCCTACGCCCTCGTAGCCGATGGCGGCGGTCGTATCGTACGGGACGCCGCTCAGCGTCACCGTCGCCGTGTCGGAGGTGGTGCCGTCCGACAGGGTGTAGGTGAAGGTCGCGACGCCGGACCCGTAGGTGACGACCACATCGGTGCCGTCAATCACCACGGAGGTCACGTTCGAGCCCGCGGTGACCGAGACGATGGTCCCGTCCCCGTCGTCGTCGGAGTCATTCGCCAGCAGCGTCGCGATCGCGATGCGCTGGACGCCCGGCCCGGTGACGGCACGACCGATGAAATCATCCACCGCGTCCACCGGATCCTCGACCGGCGTGACGGCGATCGGCACCCAGACATAGTTGCTGACGGCGCCCTGCTCATCCTCCGTGCGGTAGTAGAAGCCCGCGGTGCCGTTGAAGTTGGCATTCGGCGTGAAGGTCAGCGTGCCGTTGTTGTTGTCGACGATGCTTCCATAGCCCCATGGAGAAACGTCGTAGAGCGAGACGGACTGTACCTCGTCGGCCGGGTTGACGTCATCGGCCAGCAGGTCGGCGATGGTGATGATGAGCGCCGTATCCTCGGCGGTCGTCAGCCCCAGCGCCGCATCATCGCCCTCCGGATCGCGCGGCGCATCGTTCACGGGGGTGACGGTGACCGGGATCGTCACGGTGATCTCGCCGCCCGGATGGCCATCGGTGACCGTGAAGGTCAGTTCGGACGCGCCGTTCCAGTCGGCCGGGTCGTTTACCGCATAGACCGAATCGAACCAGTCGAAGGTGTAGAGATTGCCGCCCGCGACAGGGTTGATGATGAACAGCGGATCGCCATCCGCGTCGGTGACGCCGGCGAGTGCGATCAGCACCGAATCCGCGATGTACTGCCCCTCGTCCTCGTTGAGCACGAGCGTGCCGACGGGGCCGGTCTGCTGCGGCGCGGTGTCGAGGATGACGCGCGCCGTGTCCGTGCCGCCCTCGCCATCGTCCAGCGTGTAGTCGAAGCCATAGGTGCCGGTGTAGCCGCCATCATAGGTGACGGTGACGGTTCGCGCGGCGTTGTTCACCGCGACGCTCACGCCCGCCTCGTTGCTGATCGCGGAGATCGTCCAGCCTGCCTCGGGGCTGTCATAGTCCACGTCGTTCGCGAACAGCGTGTCGAAGGCGATCACCTGCGGCGAGGGCTGGCGCGCCAGCGTCTCACCCACGGCGTCGGGCGCCTGGTTCACATCGTTGACGCGGACATAGGCGTAGGTCTGGTCCGTGTCGCCATCGGTGTCGGTCACCGTGTAGTAGAAATAGCCGAGCCAGGAATTGCTGTAGTCGTAGAAGTTGTTGTTCTGCACCTGCGGCGTGAAGAGCACGGCATCAGCGATCGTGTCCGCATCGGTGTCCACCAGCGCCGCCGTGCCGCGATGGAAGCTCTCGACGCTGGTGATGGTGAAGCTGGTGCCATCCTCGTGGAAGTCGTTCGCCAGCAGCGCGCTGAACGGGATGATGATGGGTGTCAGCTCGTCCGTCGTGCCGATCGGCGTGCCGTCCATGAAGTCGGGCGTCGCGTTCGGTGCATCGTTGCTCGGCGTCACCGTCACCTGCACGAGCGCGGTGTCCGTGCCGCCGCGCCCGTCGCTGATGCTGTAGCTGATCGCGAAGTCGCCGAACCAGGCGCTGTCCGTGCTGTAGAAGTAGACGCTGCCCGCATCCCAGGTCACCACGATCGGCGCGGTGGCACCGACCAGGCTCGAGCCCGTCACCACGAGGCTGTCGCTATCGGAGTCGCTGTCGTTGCCGAGGACCGACACGGCCTGCCAGGCCAGGTAGGCGTCGTTCTCGGTGGCCGTGGCATCGTCATCCACCGCATCGGGCGGCGTGTTGAGCGTGACGGTCGCGAGGTTCGAAAGCCCGCCCTCGCCGTCATCCACCTGGTAGGTGAAGCTGTAGGCGCCGGTGTGCAGCGGATCAAAATCGAACACCACGTTCCCGTTGGCGTCGAGCGAGGCGGAGCCTCCGGTCGCCGTGCCGAGCACGATGCTCCAGCCTGCCTGCGGGCTGTCGATGTCGCTGTCGTTGAAGAACAGGTCGCCCTTGCCGATGACCTGCGGATCGGTGCCGTTGCGCGTCACCTGATCGTCCTCGGCGATCGGCGCGTCGTTCACATCGCCGAAGGCGATGTACTGCCAGTTGCCGGCAGTGAGCAGGCCGTCGGTGACGGTGAGGAAGAACCAGCCCGTTCCGTTGAAGTCGGCGTCCGGCGCGAAGGTCAGCACGTCGCCGGTGATGTCCACCGTGCCGCCGAAGGCGGAGGTGACGGACACCAGCGACAGCGGATCGCCGTCCACATCCTCTGCCAGGTCGGCGAGCAGCGCGGCGACGGAGAAGACCCGCGCCGTATCCTCGACACCGGCGAAGGTCTCGGAGCGGACGGTCGGCGCATCGTTCACCGGCAGGATGGTGAGCGAGATCGTGCCGATACTCGTGCCGCCATTGCCGTCCGACACGGTATAGTAGCCGACCGCGGGGCCGTTCTGATTCACCGCGAAGCCGCTGACATGGATCCCGCCGGTGTCGAAGCTCGCGAAGATCTGGCCGTTGTTGTCGAGCGCGGTGACGGAGAGCGCGCCGCCATCCACATCCGTCGCTCCGGCCAGCAACTCGGCCAGGGTGAAGAAGAAGGATGTGTCCTCGTCGATCGTCGCGGAGACGCCGTCTGGCGTCGTCGGCGCGTCGTTCACGGGCAGGACGTCAATCGTCACCGTGCCGGTGTTGCTGTTCGCCGTCCCGTCATTCGCGAT
>VFQR01001138.1_pt1 | contig 22382 bp, 23 predicted proteins | sample 3512321 | NCBI WGS metagenome assembly VFQR01 (sample SAMN10412374, study PRJNA504923) | tailings metagenome | isolation source: Relicate 3 Philex TSF1 revegetated site | place: Philippines: Tuba, Benguet | collected 2017-08-29 | reverse complement strand
TAGCCGCGGACGATGCCGCGCTGGTCGTGGACATCCTGGATCCACTGGATGAACTCGTTGCGGCTGCCCTTCATCTCGCCGAACTGGGTGAAGGGCGAGGCCCCCGCGAAGATGAGAACAGGCACCCTGCCCTTGGAGACGTTGTGGACGGCGCCCGCCAGCGACTGGGTGCCGCATTCGACGTGGACGATGACAGCCTGGGCGCGGCCCGAGACCTGGGCGTGCCCCTGCGCCGCGGTCAGCGCCACCATCTCGTTCGGGCAGGTGATGACCCTGGGCAGCCGCTGGCCGCTGGCGCGTGCCTCGGCCAAGGCCTCGATCATGGCGGGGTGGTCGCTGCCGAAATTGCAGAAAAGATAGTCCACGCCGGCTTCGGCGAGCGCTTCGAGGAACGCGGTGGACGCTGTGTACATGGGGGACCTGCACAGGGACGGCCAATTAGTTGGATATCCAACTGTTAGAGTCAACACCATCTTGTGAGCCCCGGGCCGCCATGCGACATTCAGGGTGAACGAGGCGCCCCTCCGCCCGAGCGAAATCGCATGTCAGACGCCGTCAACCCGTCACCCGGCAAGGCCGATCCGGAAGGCCGCGCGGACGACACCGCCCGCCTCGGGCCCCTGTCGAATTTCATCGGCTTTCATCTGCGGATCGCCCAGGAGGCCTCGTTTCGCGCCTTCGCCCAGCGCGTCGGCGACCCCGACCTGAAACCGCGCCGCTTCGCCGTGCTGACCCTCATTGCCGAGAACCCCGGCCTGACCCAGACGGCGCTCGGCAAGGCGGCGGGACGCGACAAGTCCACGCTCACCTCGACACTCGACGATCTCGTCAAGCGTGGGCTCGTCCTGCGCGAACGGGCACCGAAGGACCGGCGCAGCTACACGCTCACCCTGACCCCTGCGGGTTGTGCACTTCACCAGTGCCTCATGGCGTCGGCGCGCGCCCACGACCAGGAGCTCGATCGCATCGTCGGTGCCGACAGGAAGGATGAGTTCATCGCCCTGCTGCGCCGGATTTCGACAGAGCTCGGCTGAGGTCTACGCCCTCTTTTTTGCTGCACTGCAAAAGGCGTGGCTTTTTGCGGAGGAAAGGCCTAGGGAAGCGGCCAGCATTCCGTCGCCGCCATGTCCGCCGTTCCCTGACCGGCTCTCCCAGCCGGCGCGGACACATTCAGGACAATCCGCCACGTGACCGAACTTCTCATTCCGCCGCAACTCGCCGCGGCTCTCGCCGCCCGCGACTATGTCGACCTCACCCCCGTCCAGAGCGCCGTGCTGGCGCCCGAGGCGACCGGGCGCGACCTTCTCGTCTCGGCCCAGACCGGCTCCGGCAAGACGGTGGCCTATGGCCTCGCCCTCGCCGACACGCTCATGGGCGATGCCGAGCGCCTGCACCGCACGGCCGAGCCTCTCGCCCTCATCGTCGCACCGACACGCGAGCTGGCGCTGCAGGTTCAGCGCGAGTTGACCTGGCTCTACGCCGACACCGGGGCGAGGATCATCGCCTGCGTGGGTGGCATGGATGCCCGCCGCGAGCGCCGGCTGCTGGAGGACGGCGCCCATATCGTCGTCGGCACTCCGGGACGCCTGCGTGACCATATCGAGCGTGGCGCGCTGGAGCCCTACTCGGCCAAGGCCGTGGTGCTCGACGAGGCCGACGAGATGCTCGACCTCGGCTTCCGCGAGGATCTCGAGTTCATCCTCAATGCGACGCCGGAGGACCGGCGCACCCTGCTGTTCTCGGCGACCATCCCGTCCGCCATCGCGACACTGGCCAAGCGCTACCAGCGCAACGCCCTGCGCATCGAATCCGGAGCCGGCGAGCGCGGCCATCAGGACATCGAATACCGCGTCATCCGCGTCTTCCCGAACGAGGTGGAGCACGCGGTCGTCAACATTCTCCGGCAGATCGAGCCGAAGACGACGATCATCTTCGCCAACACCCGCAACGCCGTGCGCCACCTTCAGGCGACGCTGGTGGAGCGCGGCTTCTCTGCCGTCTTCCTGTCCGGCGAGCTCGGCCAGCACGAGCGCAACCTCGCGCTCCAGTCCCTGCGCGACGGACGGGCGCGCATCTGCGTGGCCACCGACGTCGCCGCGCGCGGCATCGACCTTCCGAACCTCGCCCTCGTCATCCACGCGGAGCTGCCGCACGATGCCGAGGTGATGCAGCATCGCTCCGGCCGCACGGGCCGCGCCGGCAACAAGGGCATCAGTGTCCTGCTCGTGCCGACCACCCGCCGCCGCCGCGCCGAAAGCCTGCTGGCGGAAGCCGGCATCCGCGCCGAGTGGAGCGGGCCGCCGACCGCCGACGACATCCGCGCCCTCGACCGCGAGCGCATCTTCGCCGACCCGCTCCTCACCGAGACCGCGAGCGAGGAAGAGCAGCAGATCGCCGAGGTGCTCATGCAGCGCAAGTCGGCCGAGGACATCGCCGTGGCGCTGGCCCGCGTGTTGCGCTCGCGCCTGCCCGAGCCGGAAGAGGTCTCCGATCCGGGCTTCGCGCGCGGTGCCCCCGGCGGCCCGCGCGGCCGCGAACCTCGCGACCTCAAGATCACCGGCGACATGGCCTGGTTCAAGGCGGATGTCGGCCGGCAGAACCGGGCCGATCCGAAATGGCTGCTGCCGATGTTCTGCCGTCGCGGCAAGGTGACCCGCGACGACATCGGCGCGATCCGCATCCACGACACCTCCACCGAATTCCAGGTCTCGGCGGCGCTGGCGGAGAGCTTCATCGCCAATGCCCGCAAGGCCAATGCCGACGACGTCTATATCGCGCCCATCGAGGAGGGCGCCGGTGGACCGCCGCCGCCGCGCTTCCGGCAGCGTCCGGATGGCGGACGGGACGAGCGCCCCGGCAAGCCGCCGGGCAAGAAGCGCCCGCCGCATGCCGCGAAGGGCAAGGCGGAGCGCGGCGGCTTCAAACATCGCAAGAATCGCGACCGTTCCTGATCCATGAGCGGCACTTCCCCCATCGTCGTCTATGTCGATGCCGACGCCTGCCCGGTGAAGGACGAGGTCTATCGGGTGGCGCAACGCTACGGCCTGACCGTCAGGGTCGTCGCCAACAGCCCGATCGCCGTGCCACGCGAGCCCTGGATCGAGCGCGTGGTGGTGAGCGAGGGGCCTGACGTCGCCGACGACTGGATCGCCGAGCGCGCCGGACCCGGCAGCCTCGTCATCACCGCCGACATCCCGCTCGCCGCACGCAGCGTGAAGGCGGGCGCGACGACGCTGGGTCCCACCGGCAAGCTCTTCGATGCCGGGACCATCGGCATGGCGCTCGCCACCCGCAACCTCATGGACGACATCCGCTCGGCCGGCGGCGCGACCCGGGGTCCGCCGCCCTTTTCACCCCGCGACCGGTCCGCCTTCCTGTCGGCGATGGACCTCGCCGTGAACCGGCTGAAGCGCGCCGGCTTCGGCGGCTAGACGAAATCCTCGCCGAAGCCGATGCGACCGATGGCCGGCAGCTTGATGGCCGGACGGCGGATATCGATCCCCAGAACCGCGCCGAAGAGGCTGATCTCCAGGCCCTCGTGCCAGCCGACGTTGACGCCGAGATAGCCGCCAAGGGTCGCACGGATTCCGAGGCCGCCGGTCGCCGGCGCGATCCAGCGCCCGTCATGGGGAAAATCCTTGCCGATGGCGGTGGGCGGCAGGGTCGCCTGGAGCTCGGGAGCCGCGGCGAGCGCGGCCGCCACGAAGGTGTTGGAGTTCGGACCCGGCCAGGCGCGATAGTCACCGCGACGGAGATAGCCATAGCTGGCGATGGCGGCGCGGATCGTCGGGATGGCGCGGGCAGCCAGGTCGCCGTCGGCGGCGAAGACCAGCACCGGCTCGACACCGAACCAGCGACCATCAGGCGGAAAGCCGTTGGTGCGGACGGGATCGCCCCAGGCGGTATAGTCGAAGCGGTCGTAGCGGGCGGCCCCCGCCTCCTTCACCACAAGCCAGGTATGGGTTGCGAAGATGCCGCGCCAGCGGACCGTGCGGGCGGCATAGACACGGATGACGGCGCCGGGAGCCGCGTCCGGCGGGGGAAGGAGACCCGCGCTCGCCCGTCCGCTCGCCGACCAGTCCGGGCCGGGATAGCCGATGGCATGATCGGTCGCCGACCATCCGATCGGCAGCAGGAACAACAGCAGGACGACAAGGACGAGACGGCGGGTGCGCGCCGGCCTAGAACTCGACATCGAGCTCCTCGATCTCCTCCGGCTCCGCCTTGGCCGCGGCAACCCATTCCTTCAGCGGCGCCCAGTCGAGGATGGTCCGACAATAGGCGGTCGCCGCAGCGTCGATCGGCACGTCGTAAGTGGCGAAGCGCATGCAGACCGGAGCGTACATGGCATCGGCCGCCGTCGGCGTGGCGCCGAAGAGGAACGGGCCGCCATAGGTCTTCAGGCACTCGGCCCAGATCGCCAGGATGCGCTCGATGTCCGGCTGGGCGCCGGCCCAGATCTTGAAGCCCGAGTAGCGCGCCTTGAGGTTCATCGGCAGGGCCGACCGCAGGTTCTGGAAGCCGGAATGCATCTCGCCGGAAATGGACCGGCAATGCGCCCGCGCGACGCGGTCGGTGGGGAACAGGCCTGCCTTCGGGAACTTCTCGTCGAGATATTCGGCGATGGCCCAGGTGCCCCAGATCTTGGCGCCCTCGTCAGTCAAGGCCGGCACCAGGAATGACGGGGACAGGAGCAGGAGTTCGGCCCGCTGGCCGGGATCGTCGATGGAGACGGGGACCTCCTCGAAGGCGAGGCCCGACATTCGGCAGAGCAACCAGCCGCGCAGCGACCAGGACGAATAGTTCTTGCTCGAAATGGTGAGCTTGGCCTTGGCCATCCCGACCTCCCTGCATGCGGGCTGCGGCATCGCAACAACCCTGAGCGAAGAATACTCTCGCAGCGCAGCAAAAAGTGCACTAGCTTTTTTTTGATCCATGCCAATGTGGCATGACGACCCAGCCCGGACGGCCCATGATGTACCGCGCGTTCGAGTTCCAGAGCAGGCTCTTCGAGCCGATGCGCGATGCCGCCCGCATGGCGGTCGCGGCCTTCGGGCCGTCGCTGGAATCGTCCGAGGCCCGTTTCGGCCGCGAACTTCTGGCCACCTGGTCGCTGATCGCCAATGCAGGTTTCACTCATGCGCGGCCGGACTACGACATCACCCGGGTCATGGTCGGCAACCGCGAGGCAGAGGTCACCGAGGTCCCGGTCCACAAGACGCCGTTCGGAACTCTGTTGAACTTTCGCAAGGACGTTGCGGTCAATCAGCCGAAAGTGCTGCTGGTGGCGCCCCTCTCCGGCCACTTCGCCACCCTGCTTCGCAACACGGCCAAGACGTTGCTTCAGGACCACGACGTCTTCATCACCGACTGGCACAACGCCCGTGACGTGCCCTGGTCGGCCGGGCGCTTCGGCTTCGACGAATATGTCGAGCACCTGATCGACTTCCTGCACGTGATGGGGCCGGACTCCCACGTTGTCGCGGTCTGCCAGCCCTGCGTGCAGGCTCTTGTTGCGACCTCCGTCATGGCCCAGGCCGACGATCCACTCCAGCCGCGCAGCCTTACCCTGATGGCCGGGCCGGTCGACGTCAGGATCAATCCGACCAAGGTCAACGAGCTCGCCTTCAACCATCCCTACGAATGGTTCGAGAAGAACCTCATCAGCACGGTGCCGCTGCCCCACGCCGGCGCCGGGCGTCGTGTCTACCCGGGCTTTCTCCAGCTCACCGCCTTCCTTTCGATGAACCGCGACCGGCACATCCGGTCGCATCTCGACATGCACGGCCACATCGCCCGCGGGGAGACGGAGAAGGCCGAGGCCATCCGCACCTTCTACGAGGAGTACTTCGCCGTCCTCGACCTGACGGCCGAGTTCTATCTCGAGACGATCGACAAGGTCTTCCAGAGGGCGCTGCTGCCGAAGGGCGAACTCACCTACAAGGGTCGTCCGGTCGAACCCGCCGCCATCCGCAAGACGGCCCTGCTCACCGTCGAGGGCGAGCGCGACGACATCTGCTCCATCGGTCAGACGGTGGCGGCGCACGACCTCGTTCCGAAGCTGAAGCCCTTCCGCAAGCGCCATCACATGCAGGCCGGCGTCGGCCACTACGGCGTGTTCTCCGGGCGGAAATGGGAGGGGCAGGTCTATCCCATCGTCCGCAACATGATCCTCGCCAGCGAGTAGGCCGATCTGTCGTCCGCGCATTCATCACGCCTGCCCGCGCCGGGGGGATGTCTTCCTGAACGTGAGCCGCTATAGCCTTCGTCGGAGACGACTCACCGGCTCCGGCGAGGCCGGGGCTCGCCGACGGGGATGACAATTGCCATGACGCTGACCCGCATGCTGCGCGCCGCCGCCATCGCTGCCGCACTCGCTGTTTCATCGCCCGCACTGGCCGATGACATCCGAGACGCGATCGAGGAGGCCCGCCGCGCCTACCAGTCGAACGACCTCGTCGCGGCCAAGGCGGCGCTGGACGTCGCCTCGCAGCTGATCGCCCAGCGCAGTGCGACCGGCCTGGCGCGGTTCCTGCCCCCCGCGCCGCGCGGCTGGACGGCCGACGAGGCGGAAACCGACGCGAGCGCCGCCGCCATGTTCGGCGGGGGCCTCATCGCCAAGCGCCGCTATTCGAACGGCGATCGCCATGTGACCGTGCAGGTGCTCGCCAATTCGCCGATGATCGCGCAGATGGCGCCGCTTTTCGCCAATGCCCAGCTTCTCGGGGCGATGGGCCGGGTCTTCCGCATCAAGGGGAAGACAGCGGTCCTGTCACGCGACGGCAATATCCAGGTCCTGCTGGGCCGCACGCTGATCATCATCGAGGGCTCCGGCAACGAGGCCGACAAGCGCGCCCTGCTCGACACCCTCGACCTTGCCGCCATCGAATCCTTCAACGGCTGATCCGGAGTCCATCATGCCGCTCGGTTTTCAGGTTCTGCCGAAGCCTCTGCCCAACGATACCGCGCTGCTCGCCCTGCTGGCGGGCGTGCCGACGCCGCTCATCAGCGACAACATGGCCAGGCTCTTCGCGGCGGGCCCGGCGCTCCGGCCCATGCATGACGGAACGCCGATGCTCGGCTTCGCCCTCACCGTCCGCACCCGGCCGGGCGACAACCTCCTCGTCCACAAGGCGATCGACATGGCCGGCCCCGGCGACGTCATCGTCGTCGATGCGGGCGGCGAGCTGACCAACGCCATCATCGGCGAGATCATGGCGCGCCTTGCCCAGAAGCGGGGGGCCGCCGGCATCGTCATCGACGGCGCCATCCGCGACAGCGACGCCCTCGTCACCATGAGCCTTCCGGTCTTCGCGGCGGGCGTCACCCATCGCGGCCCCTACAAGGATGGCCCGGGCGAGATCAACACCGGCGCGGTCATCGGCGGGCAGTATGTCGCCCCCGGCGATATCGTGGTTGGCGATGCGGATGGTGTCCTGGCCGTGCCGCGCGACGAAGTCGCAGCGGTCGCCGCCCTCGCGCGCAAGCAGCTGGCCGCCGAGGACGCCACGATGAAAGCCATCGCCGAGGGCACGCTGGACCGGAGCTGGGTCGATGCGACGCTCCAGGCCAAGGGCGCCGCCTTCGGCAAGGGCTCGGCCTACTGAGGGCCGCCGATCAGCCTCGCCTCACCGTTGTCGACCAGCACTTCGGCGGCCGCGGGGTGGCTGAGGAAGCCGGCGGGACTCGCGGTTGGCCCGTAGGCGCCCGACTGCAGCACCGCGACGAGGTCGCCGGCCGCCATGTCCGGCAGTTCCACCTTGCGCGCCAGCGTGTCGAGTGGCGTGCAGAGCGGCCCGACGACGCTTGCGGGCGACACCGCCGGCTCGGCCATGCGCGAGGCGGCGAGCACCGGATAGTCGCGCTTGATCACCTGGCCGAGGTTGCCGGAGGCGGCGAGGTGGTGATGCATGCCGCCATCGACGACCAGGAAGCGCTGGCCGCGCGAGACCTTGGCCGCCAGAACCGAGGACAGATAGACGCCTGACGGACCGACAAGATAGCGGCCGGGCTCGACCAGGACATGGGCGTCGCGGATCAGCGGATCGGCGCGCTTGGCGTCAACGAGCGGACCGAGGCCGGCCTTCACGGCGGTGAGGTCCAGTTCGCCGTCACCGGCGAAATAGGGAATGCCGAGGCCGCCGCCGAGATCGATCGTCCGCAGCGGACGGCCGAGTCGCGCGGCCACGCGGCCGGCGACGGCGAGGCCGTGGCGCCATTGCCCCAGCAGCACGACGGCATCGAGGATCTGCGTTCCGGCGAAGAGGTGCACTCCGGCGAGATCGAGGTGCGGCGCCGCGCGGACGCGGTCGACAACGGCGTCAATGTCTTCCTCGTCGAAGCCGAAGGGCGCGGCCTTGCCGCCCATCCGCATCGCCCCGCCCTGCGCCTCCGCCACCGGATTGACGCGCAGGGCGACGGCAATGGTGCGGCCGAGCGCGGCCCCGATCGCCTCGACATGGGCGAGTTCCTCGAAGCTCTCCAGATGGATCTCGCCGATGCCGGCGGCGATGACCTGCTCGAGCTCGCTGCGACGCTTGCCGGGACCGGCGAAGAGGATGCGGGAGGGATCGGCGCCAGCGGCGAGCGCCGCGCAGAATTCGCCAAGCGAGGCGATCTCGAGCCCGGCGCCCTCGTCGAGCAGGACGCGCACGACCGCCGGATTGGGATTGGCCTTGATGGAATAGTGGATGGACGCGAAGCCATCGAGCGCCGAGGCCAGCGCCCGGTAGGAGCGCCGGATGAGCGCGGCGTCATAGGCGAAGAGCGGCGTCCCGAACGTCTCCGCGAGGTCGCGCGCCGTCACGCCGCCGATCACGAAGTCGCTGCCCGCCACGGCAAACTGACCGGCGAGGAGCCGCTCCGTCAGGGACGCGGTCGCCTCAGTGGCCATCGGATCGCTCGCGCACCAGGCCGACATAATCGACCTTGCCGTTGGGGGTGACTGGCAGGCGCTCCACCAGCTCGATGGCGCGCGGCACCATGTAGGCCGGCAGCCGGTCGGCCGCCGCCTGCAGCACGAAGGCGGCATCGACGTCGCCGATCGCCACGGCCACGGCATGCACCTTCTGCCCGGCGAAAGGATCCGGCAGGCCGATGACCGCCACGTGCTGGAAGACGCCCGTCGCCATCAGGCATTCCTCCACCTCGGTCGGGCTGATGCGGTGGCCGGAGGATTTGATCATCGCGTCGTTGCGGGCGACGAAATAGAGGAAGCCGTCCTCGTCCTCGGTCACGAGGTCGCCGGAGTAGCAGACCGTCTCGCCGCCCTCGGCCGCGGGGCGGAAGGGATGCGGCCTCAGGACCTCCGCGGTCGCATCCGGGCGGTTCCAGTAGCCGAGGGAGACGGTCGGCCCGCGGTGGACGAGGATGCCGGGCTCGCCGGGCTTCGCCCTGCGACCGTCGCCGGTCACGACCAGCATCTCGCATTCCGGAATGGCCTTGCCGATCGAGGTCGGCCGGCGGTCGATCTCCTCGGGCGGGAGATAGGTCGAGCGGAAGGCCTCGGTCAGGCCGTACATCAGGAAGATGCGCGTCGTCGGCAGTCGCTCGCGCAGCTTGGCCACCGTCTCGGAAGGCACAGCGCCGCCGGAATTGGTGATGTAGCGCAGCGTCGGCAGCGGCGTCTTCGCCAGCAGCGGCGTCGCCCGCGTGAGGATGGCCCAGATGGTGGGAACACCGGCGAGACCGGTGATGCCGTGGGTTTCGATCGCCTTCACGATGTCGGCGCCGAACTGGAAGGTCAGCAGCACGATGCGGGCGCCCTGCTCGACCGCCGTGAGAAACTGGTTGAGCCCGTAGTCGAAGCTGAACGGCAGGACGGAGAGGATGCGGTCCTCCGCAGTGATGCCGAGATAGGTGCGTACGATGCGGGTGCCGGCGAGGAGGTTGCGATGGCTGAGCATCACGCCCTTCGGCCGGCCGGTCGAGCCCGAGGTGTAGAGGATGGCGGCGAGGTCCTCGCCGATGCCGGGTGCCCGCGGAAGCGGTGAGGCGGACGGGTCCGTCGCGAAGTCCGGCGCGTCGACCACGACGACGCGGATACCCTCCCGTCCATCGAAGGCCTCGGCCAGCAGGTGCGCGAGGGAGCGGCAGGTCAGGACGATGCGGGCACCGCAGTCCTCTACGATGTGGCGGACCTGCGCCGGCCTGAGCATGGCATTGACCGGCACGAAGACGCCGCCGGCGCGCGCCACGCCGAAGATCGACCAGCACTCCTCCAGGCTCTTCGGCAGGAAGATGGCGACCCGGTCGCCGCGCTCCAGCCCCTCCGCGAGGCAGCGCCGGGCGCAGGCCTCGGCGGCCGCGGCCAGTTCCGCATAGGTGCACGACCGATCGCCATCGACGACCGCCACGCTTTCGGCGCTCGTTGCAGCCGCGTGGTCCAGCAGGTCATGAAGGAGGACGGGAGACGGCCTCACGCGCGGGAGCGCTCCACGAAGCCGACCAACTGCCCGAAGGTCTCGAAGTTGGCGGGATCGAAGTCGTCGTCGGTCAGTTCGACGCCGAAGCGCTCGGCGAGGAAGGTGACCAGGTCGAGGATGCCGAGGGAGTCGATGGCGCCGCTGGTCAGAAGGGCGGTGTCGGGCCCGAGCGATCGGGACGACAGGGCGGGAAAGCGTCCCTTGAGGAAGCTCTCGATCTCATCGGCCACCGCAATGCTCTCAACCGTCACGGCCTGGTCTCCTCATAAAATGTCCGGACGCATTCTCAGATGCGAAGGAAAACAAATTCCGAATAGGCATGGTCGACGTCCGCTGCGAGCGCGGCGCCACGCACGAAAGTCGGCCGGGAGCGCCCCGAAAACCATCCGCCTGCGGCCACTTCGTCGCGATTGGCAGGATATTCGAGGCAGATCGCGCCGTTTTTCAGCAAGTATCGGGAGATGGGTCCGAGGTTGCGGCGTACTGCCGCAAGGTCCCGGGCATAGACCAGTCGCGCCGTCGGGAGGCCCTTGCGACGGGCCGTCGAGAAGACCAGGGGATGGCTCGTGCCCTCACAAACGAGAACGCAGACGAGACAGCCGAGCGCCCGGTGGTCCTCGATCAGCCCGGTGACGTCGGGCTCGATCCCGGCCTCATCGACGGCCGCTACCCTTCCCCCGTCACCGCCCCGCAGCGCCAGCACCGGCAGGGGGACGATGGCTCCACCGTCGTTGCGCCGGACGAAGCCGAGGCGCTCCATCATCGCCGTCACCGGGGGACTTGGGGTGAGATCGGTGAAGGTCGCGACTGGCTCGGCGAGGACCTGCTGCAACATCCGCGGCGCCAGCAGCCGGTATCGCTCATCGACATACCAGCTGGAAAGGTTGATCACCGCCTGCCCATCGGCGCGGCCACTCCGCATGGTGAGAATGACACCGACCGGCTCGCCCTTGACCCGCATGATCTGGCCGATCGGGCCAAGCTCCTGCGCCTCTTGAAAGCGGGCCTGTCGAGCAAGTCCATCACGCCAGAATGCGCGCGAGCGCATGGGAAAGCCTTGCGCCAGCAGCGCATAGGCTTCCTCCATCGTGTTATGCCCGATCGGCGTCAACATGCCCGCCAGTCTAGACGGGATATCCCGCGGAGGGGCAACATTGTGAATCCATCCTTAACCGGCATTGTTAATTCGCATCAATTCTTCATTGTTGCTTGGTACTAGAATGCCGCGTTCGTTTTCGACTGAAGAACGCACGAGATGTCTGGTCTAGAAAGCATCAGTTACAAAGTCTTTAGCGGGAGTGGCGGCGGGCTGCGGCCAATTGCCTCCGTCATTCCCGTGGGTCACGGCCCGGACCGCAGGCGACGCGCCGGAACATGGCGGTTGGGATCGGGTCACGCTGGGCGCCGGGGAGGTCCGTCAGGCTCGCCGGGTCATACCAGAGGCGCGACCCGAGATCCGGGATGAAGATGAGGTCCGGCGCCGGCCGCCCGATGCGGGGCGGCTCCTCGATCGTCCGCAGCCCCCGGGTGAAAGCGTTGAAGTAGAGAGGCTCCGTCCCTTCGGGCTGCGGCAGGGGCCGGTAGCGATAGCCCGGAACGCGACCGGGATGAGCCACCGGCTCGAGGCTGACGCGGCCATAGCCCTGGCTCTGATGAATGCGGAAGAGATAGTCGCGCTGGGGCGTGGTCACCTGGAAGACGAGGTTCGACGCCGCCGTCGCTTCTTCGGCGGCGCCGCGGAACAGGGCCGTCACCTGCGGGGCGCCGACCAGAACATAGCGGGCTCCGTTGGCCCGGCAGCGCGCGGTGTCCTGCTGCGCCGAGGCATCCCCCACCAGCCAGGGCATCGTCATCGCGCCAAGGATGGCGACGACAAGGGACGGCATGCGGATCATCGACACCTCGCTGCGGCAGAATCTGAATGCCTACCCTACAGGAACCTGCCGAGCGGAGAGCATCGGATACGCATGACGCCTCCGCGCCCCGCCAGCGGACCCATGGGCGCCGCAGACGGGCAAATGAAACCGCGCCGGCGCCTCCCACGGTATTGTGCATTGCCCACAATTACTTTCCGCATTGCAACATTAATCCATTTAAATTCGCAATGCAGCACGGCCTTTTGCAATTGTCCGGCCGCTGATCTTTCTGACATACTAGCATGGGACCCGGATCGAAACGGGCAGCGCCGGAGAGCGCATCACCCATCTCAGGGAGGATTCCGACGTGGATATCAATCAGAAGCCCGATCGCAGGCAGGTTCTTCTCGGCCTCGGTGGTGCCTCGGCGGCCGCATTGCTGGCCACGCCGACGGTTCTTCGCGCCCAGGCGCCCATCACCCTCAACGGCGCCGTCCAGTTCAACGACGACCACGCCTTCACCAAGGCGCTGGTCCGCTTCGAGGAGCGGGTGAAGGCGCTCTACGGCAAGCCGGTCGCCTTCAACCTGCACAAGAACTCGTCGCTCGGCCTCGAGAAGCAGTACTTCGAGTACATGGCGCAGGGCCGCGCGGTGGACTACGCCATCGTCTCGCCGGCGCACATGTCGACCTTCGCACGGTCGGCGCCCTTCATCGACGCGCCCTTCGTCTTCCGCGACGTCGCCCACATGGGCAAGGTCGTGAAGGCCAACATGCTGAAGCCCATCGAGGACGAGGTCGAGCGTCGCGCCGGCGTCCGCCTGATCGGCCACGCGGGTGGCGGCACGCGCAACATCTTCGCCAACAAGGCGATCAAGAACCTCGCCGAGATCCGCGGCCTGAAGATCCGCGTCCAGGGCGCGCCGATCTGGTCGCGCACCTTCGCCGCGGTGGGCATGTCGCCGACCGTCATCGCCTACAACGAGGTCTACAACGCCATCCAGAACGGCGTGATCCAGGCCGGCGAGAACGAGGCGGCCGGCGTCGAGGCGATGAAGTTCTACGAGGTCGCGCCGAACCTGATCATGACGCAGCACGCCGTCTCGATCCGGCCGATCTGCTTCTCCATGAAGACCATGGCGACCCTGCCGAAGGAACTCCAGGACGCCATCATCGCGGCCGGCGCCGAGGCTGGCGAATATGGCCGCCAGGTGGAATCGGGCGAGGACGGCGCCAAGCTTGAGGCGCTGGAGAAGGCTGGCCGCCTGAAGCGCATCACGTTCGAGGAACGCGACGCCATGAAGAAGCTGACCGATCCGGTCATGGCCGCCTATGCCAAGGAAGTCGGCGCCGAGGCGATCTTCGGCCAGGTCAGCGGCGCCTGATCGACACCCCAACCGCGACCCGCGCCCCGGTGCGCGGGTCGCCCCGCATGGTGGCGTCAGCCGCCGCAGCTTTCCTGAAAGCGTGCCATGACCCTGTCCGACAGTCCTGTCGCCGGCGAGGCGCCGAGCCTATGGCGGCGGTTCACGGCGGCCTATGCAAGCCTCCTCTCCCACCTCGTCGTTGCCTCCGTCGCGATCCTCATCATTCCGGTCAGCCTGCAGATCTTCTCGCGGCACACGTCGCTGATCCCCAGCTACATCTGGACAGAGGAGATGGCGCGCTTCCTCTTCATCTGGACCATCTCGATCGGCGCGATGATCGGCGTGCGGGAATCGACCCATTTCGAGGTCGACGTCATGCCGGAGCTGCCGCCACGCGGCGAGGCTGTCGCCCGCCTGACCGGCCGGATCGGCATTCTGGTGATGGCCTTCGTCTTCCTCTTTGCCGGCATCAAATTCACGGAGTTCGCCTGGTTCCGCACCTCGGAACTCGCCGAGCTGCCGCTCTGGCTGATCCACCTGCCGTGGCCACTGATGGGTCTCACCTGGATCGTCTTCCTCGGCGAGCAGATGCTTGACGACATCCTGATCATCGCGGGCCGCAAGGCCCCACCGCAGAAGGCCTCGCTGGCCGACATCGACGCAGGGACGCTCAACATATGATGGGCGCAACGCTCACCGCCGGCCAGGCGGCCTTCATCCTCTTCGGCTCGTTCTTCGGCCTTCTCGCGCTGCGCGTTCCCGTCGCCTTCGCTCTCGGCCTCGCCTGCCTGCCGATCCTCGCCATCGAGCCGAGGCTCGACACCGTGTCGCTGATGTCGGAGAGCTTCAACGCCTTCAATTCCTTCATCCTGCTGGCGGTACCGTTCTTCCTGCTCACCGCCAACCTGATGAACATCGGCGGCATCACCGACCGCCTGCTGAAGCTGTCGCGCACCATGGTCGGTCACTGGCCGGGGGGCCTCGCCCAGATCAACGTCGTGCTGTCGCTGTTCTTCGCCGGCATTTCCGGCTCGTCGACGGCGGACGCGGCGAGCCAGTCGAAGATCTTCATCGAGGCGCAGCGCCGCGAGGGTTACGACGACAGCTTCTCCGTCGCCATCACCGCCGTCTCGGCCGTGCTCGCGGTGATCATCCCGCCGTCGATCCTCATGATCGTCTGGGGCGGCATCCTGACCACCTCCATCGGCGCCCTGTTCCTCGCCGGCATCATCCCCGGCATCCTCATCGCCGGCGCCCAGATGGCGACCGTCCACATCTATGCGGTCAGGCGCGGCTACCCGACCTATCCGCGCGAGACGTGGCGTGCCTTCATCTGCGCCTGCGCCCATTCCTTCCTGGCGCTGATGACGCCGGGCATCATCATCGGCGGCAAGATCTTCGGCTGGTTCACGGCGACGGAATCTGCGGCCATCGCCGTGCTCTATGCCGGCGTCCTGTCCTTCGTCGTCTATCGCGAGATGGACATGAAGGGTCTCTACGGCGCGCTGCTCGACACCGGCCGCCTGACCGGCGTCATCCTCTTCTGCGTCGGCACGGCAAGCTGCTTCGGCTGGCTGCTGGCCTACTACAAGATCCCCGAGGCGATCCTCACCGGCGTCTCGGCCTGGCAGATGGGCTTCATCGCCACCGGCTTCTTCGTCGCGGGGGTCTTCCTGCTGGTCGGCTGTTTCCTCGACGCCATCCCCGCCATCATCATCTGCGGCCCGATCCTCCAGCCGCTGGCCAAGGCGGTGGAGATGGACCCGGTCCACTTCGCCATGATCGGCATTGTCTCGCTCGCCTTCGGCCTCGTCACGCCACCTTACGGCCTCTGTCTCATGATCGCCTGTGCAGTAGCCGGGATCCGCATGCGCGATGCCATCAAGGACACGGTGATCATGCTGATCCCGCTGTTCATGGTGCTGGCGCTGGTGATCGTCTGGCCGAAGGTGACGCTGTTCCTGCCGAGCCTGGTGTCACCGGAATTTCTGAACTGACAGGCCGGCAGCGGCCGACAGAGCGCGGGAGTGCATCCATGGATTTCACCGGCAAGGTGGCGCTGGTCACCGGCGGCGCATCGGGCATCGGCGAGGCGACGACACGCGCCTTCGCGAAGGCCGGGGCCAAGGTCGCCTTCACCTATATTTCGAGCGGCGCCGAGGCGAACGCCCTGGAGAAGGAAATCGCCGAAGCCGGCGGGCAGGCGCTCGCCATCCGCGCCGACCTGACGAAGCAGGACGAGACGGATGCGGCCTTCGCCGCGGTCGTTCGCGCCTTCGGCACGGTGGACGTGGTCTTCACCAACGCCGGCGGCATCCTGCAGCGCATCGGCACGACGGCATCGACCCTCGATCTCTGGCACCGCACCTTCGACCTCAACGTCATGTCGACCTACCTCACCTGCCAGGCGGCGGTGAAGATCATGACGGAGAAGAAGTCGGGCGCCATCGTCACCATGTCGTCGCTCGCCGCGATGGACGGCGGCGGGCCGGGTGCCCTGCACTATGCTTCGTCCAAGGGCGCCATCGTCACCTATACGCGGGCGCTGGCGAAGGAACTCGGGCCGCTCGGCATCCGCGTCAACGGCGTCGCGCCGGGGCTCATCGACACCCGATTCCACGTCCAGTTCAACACGCCGGAGGGCCGCAGGTCGGCGGTCGAAGGCACGCCGCTGCGCCGCGAGGGCACGGCGGAGGACGTCGCCAACCTCGTGCTCTTCCTCGCCTCCGACAAGGCCGCCTTCATCACCGGCGAGACGGTGCAGATCAACGGCGGCCGCGGGCTGTATTGAAGCCGTGGGGAGCGGCCAGTCGGCAGTCGCCAATGCGACGGCTGCCGACTGCCAAATTGCCGCCGGCCGCGCTCAGATCGTCACGCCGCCGTCCACCACCAGGCACTGCCCGGTCATGTAGGTCGAGGCCTTCGATCCCAGATAGACCGCAGCACCGGCGATCTCGTCGGGGTCGCCTATCCGGCGCAGCGGCGTTTCGCGCTCGCGCGCCTCGCGGGCCTCCTTGTCCTCCCACAGCGCCTTGGCGAAATCGGTCTTGATCAGGCCCGGGGCGATGCAGTTCACGCGGACGTTGTGGCGGCCGTATTCGTGGGCGAGGTTGCGCGCCAGCTGCATGTCGGCGGCCTTGGAGATGCAATAGGCGCCGATCACCTCAGAGCCGCGCAGACCGCCGATGGAGGAGACGATGATGATGGAGCCATCGCGTCGCTCGATCATCTCCGGCACGACCATGGAGATCAGCCAGTTGTTGGCGACGATGTTGTTGGTGAGGATCTTGCCAAAGGCATCGTCGGAGATCCCTGCCATCGGGCCGTAATAGGGGTTCGAGGCGGCGTTGCAGACGAGCACGTCGATCCGGCCGAGCTGGCGGCGTGTCTCGTCGACGAGGCGCTGCAGGTCCTCCTTCGAGGAGATGTTGGCGGGCACGACGATGGCCGTGCCCGCGCCATGCTTCGCATTGATGGCGCTCGCGACCTCCTCGCAGGGGCCGGCCTTGCGCGAGGAGATGACGACCTTCGCGCCATGCTCGGCCATGCGTTCGGCGATGGCGCGGCCGATACCGCGCGAGGAGCCGGTGATGACGGCGACCTTATCCGTCATGTCGAAGAGATTCATGGGGTTTCCTCCGGGACGGGCTCGCGGCACCGGCGGCGGGCGGCCGGAACGTGGCCGCCGCCGCCGATTGCCGTTGGCCTCAGTGGTTCGTGTACTTGCCCATCTCCATGCGGGCGATGGAGCGGTTGTGCACCTCGTCCGGGCCGTCGGCGAGGCGCAGCGTGCGGATGTGGGCATAGGACTTGGCGAGACCGAAATCGGTGGTCACGCCGCCGCCGCCATGGGCCTGGATGGCGTCGTCGATGACCTTGAGGGCGACGCGGGGCGCGGCCACCTTGATCATGGCGATCTCGAGCTTGGCGACCTTGTTGCCGACCTTGTCCATCATGTCCGCCGCCTTGAGGCAGAGCAGTCGCGTCATCTCGATGTCGATGCGGGCCTCGGCGATGCGCTGCTCCCAGACCGACTGCTCGGAGACGCGCTTGCCGAAGGCGACGCGCGACTGCAGGCGCTTGATCATCTTCTCCAGCGCCACCTCGGCGACGCCGATGGTGCGCATGCAGTGATGGATGCGGCCCGGCCCGAGGCGCCCCTGGGCGATCTCGAAGCCGCGGCCCTCGCCGAGGATCAGGTTCTCGGCGGGAACGCGGACGTTCTCCAGCAGCACCTCGGAATGGCCGTGCGGGGCGTCATCGAAGCCGAAGACCGGCAGGTGGCGCAGCACCTTCACGCCGGGGGAGTCGAGCGGCACGAGGATCTGCGACTGCTGCAGATGCTTGGCCGCGCCCGTGTCGGTCTTGCCCATGACGATGGCGATCTTGCAGCGTGGGTCGCCGACGCCGGAGGACCACCACTTGCGGCCGTTGACGACGTATTCGTTGCCCTCGCGGCGGATCGAGGTCTCGATGTTGGTGGCATCTGACGAGGCGACGGCCGGCTCGGTCATGAGGAAGGCCGAGCGGATCTTGCCGGCCATCAGCGGACGCAGCCAGGTCTCCTTCTGGTACTGCGAGCCGTAGCGGTGCAGCACCTCCATGTTGCCCGTATCCGGCGCCGAGCAGTTGAACACCTCGGAGCCGAAGCCGACCCGGCCCATCTGCTCGGAGCACATGGCATATTCCAGGTTGGTCAGGCCGGCGCCGTGGAACTCGTCGTCGTCATGCTCGGGCGACGGCGGCAGGAACAGGTTCCAGAGCCCTTCCGCCTTCGCCTTGGCCTTGAGCTCCTCCAGCACCGGCACGACCTGCCAGCGGTTCGAGCCGAAGCCCTCCATCTGGGCGTCGTAGGTGGGGATCGCCGGATAGACATGGGCGTTCATGAAGGCGATCACGCGGTCGCGCCAGTGACGCTGGCGTTCGGACATCGAGAAATCCATGGACTTCCTCTCCTTGCTTGGATGTTGCGGTCAGGTTTGGGGTTTGACGAGGCTGCGCTCCACGAGCGCGATGAATTCGCTGCGGATGCGGGCGAGATCGACGCCGGCGGGATCGAGAACCCACTGGGCCATGATGCCGCGCAGGGCGGCCGAGAGGATCAGCGCCTGGGTGCGGGCGTCGATGTCCGGCCGGATCTCGCCGGCCTCGATGGCGCTGGCGATGAGACGGCCGAACTCGGTGGCGGATTCCCGGTTGAAGGTGGCGACAGCCTCGGCGAGCGCCGGCTTGTGGGCGGCGCCCATGAGCACGGCGATATAGGCGCGCATCTTCACGAGCCCAACCGCCTGGCGCTCGAAGGAGGCCTCGATCGTGGCCATGAGACGGGCGAGCCCTGTGGTGCCCCTCAGGCGCTCACGCCGCTGCATGTTGAACTCGTCGTGGATCGCCTCGGCCATGGCGGCGAGCAACTCGTCCTTCGAGCCGAAATAGTGACCGGCAAGACCGCGGCTGTAGCCGGCGCGCTCGCCCGCCTCGGCCAGTGTCAGCCCGTCGATGCCCTTCTGGGCGACGATCCCGGCGGCGGCCGCCAGCACCCGGCTTTCGGCCTCGGCCCGGCGCTCGGCCTGGGTGCGCCTGCGGCGGATGGCGACGGGCTCGGCGGAGGCGGGCGCCTCCCCTTCTGCCTGCAAAGCCTTCCGCGGCACGGCACCCATCCCGTCGTTTCCTCGTCATATTATTTGCTTGCTCGCAAACAAATAACATTCTGGGCGACGGGTCAATACGGGAGACGCCGGATCGGCCGGACGAGGGATGTCGGGCGAGCCGCCTCAGCCGAAGTGGCGCGGCCTCAGGCCGGCGTGGAACCAGGTGATCATCGAATAGATATCGTAGACCGGGAGCCCCACGGCCTCCCGCAGCGCCGCCGCATAGGGCGGCATGTTCGTGCACTCCAGCACGATGGCGCCGACCTCCGGATGGCGGGCGACGAGGTCGCGGCCCGCGGCGACGATATCGGCCTCGGCGAGGGCGACATCCATGTCGGTCTTCTCGGCCTTGATCAGCACGCGGAAGAACTCGCGGCCGCCCTCGGTGCCGACGACCGGCACGTCGCGTGGCACGCCGGCGGCGTCGAGGTGGGCGTCGGTGAGCGAACCCCGGCTGACGGTGATGACGCCGACGCGCTTGCCGGGCGGCAATGTCGCCTGGACCCACGGCACCTGCATCAGCGAGGAGGTTGCGACCGGTACGTTCACCGCCTCGGCCAGCTCGCGCTGGAACAGCGAAAGGAAGCCGCAATTGGTGGTGATCGCCTCGGCGCCGAGATCGACGAGGTCGCGCGCCGCGGCGATGAAGTCCGGCAGGAGCCCACGCGCGCCCTGAAGAACGACCCGTTCGGGATCGGCGCCGCGCACCACCCGGAACAGCACGGGGAACGGCCAGGTCGTGCCATTGCCCATGTCGCCGGGGATGCGGGGAAAGCGCGCCTCCAGCATGAGGATGCCAAGCGGCGCGCCGTAGATGGCCTTGCCGCCGGCAGCGATGCGGGGCGCCGTCACAGCGCGTCGAAGCGGATGGGGTGGGCGCCCTTCAACAGGACGAGCCGGCCCAGCGGATGGACGTTCTCCAGACCCTCGATGATGGTCAGGAAGTGGTTGCCGGCAAGCTGGCCCGCCTTGGAGGCGAAGCACACCGGGCCATAGGCCATGAGGATCTCGGTCTCGGAGACGCCGCCGGGATAGAGGATGATCTGGCCGGGCGCCGGATAGCTGGTGGCGTTCTCATAGTCGACGCCGAAGTCGAGGTCGCCCAGCGGCATCCAGACGCCCTCGCCGCTCCAGCGCACGTGGATGATCTCCGAGATGAAGGGCAGAGCCTTCTCGAAGGCGGCGCAGGTCTTCGGCGCGGCCTCGGACTCGAGCTTGGCGACGAAGGTGTAGGGGCCGGCGGTGATCTTGATCTTCTTCATGGGACGCTCCGAAATGAGTGGGGAAAGTGCATGGGAGCCGGCATCGAGGCAAGCGCCAAAGCGGATGGCTGGGCAGGCCCAGGGGAATCCCCCACACTGCGCGACGGACCCGTGGAGAACATGCGGGCCCTGGGAACTCGGGGAGAGGGCGGCATGGCGCGCATCCGCATCGGCATCATCGGGCTCGGCAATGCGGTGGAGCCGCACGCCAAGAGCCTCATCGACCTCGCAGACCGGGTCGAGGTGGTGGCTGCCGCCTCCCGTAGCGAGGACCGCCTGAAGGCCTTCGCCCAGCGCTTCGCCTTCCCCATGACCACCGACATCGAGGGCCTGCTGGCGAGCCGCGACATCGATGCGGTGTGGATCCTGACGCCGCCGAACTCCCATCTCGAGCTCGTCAAGGCGGCGGCGAAGGGGCGCAAGCACGTGCTGCTGGAAAAGCCGCTGGACATCAGTCTCGACCGCGCGGGGGCCATCGTCGCCGGCATGCGGGCCGTGGGCCTGACGCTCGGCGTGACGCTGCAGCATCGCTTCCGCCCGGCGTCCCTCAGACTGAAGGCCCTGATGGACGAAGGCGCCCTCGGCACCATCGGCGCCGCGACCTGCATCGTGCCCTGGTGGCGGCCGCAGGCCTATTACGACCAGCCGGGACGCTGCACCATGGCGCGCGACGGCGGCGGCGTGCTCATCACCCAGGCCATCCACACGCTCGACCTGTTCCGCTCGCTGGTCGGCGACATCACCGTGACCGCGGCGACCGCCGCGACCACCGCCGTCCACCGCATGGAGACGGAGGACTTTGCGGCCGCGCTCATCCGGCTGTCGAACGGCGCGCCGGGGGTGATCCAGGCGACCACGGCCGCCTACCCGGGCGGCGAGGAACGCATCGAGATCATGGGGACGCTCGGCACCGCCTGGCTCGCCGGTGGCAATCTACGGGTGGCCTTCATCGACGGCCGCGAGGAGGTCGTGCGGCACGATGGCGCCACCGGCGGCGGCGCCAATGTCATGGACTTTCCCCACGACTGGCACCGGGCGCTGATCACCGACTTCCTCGACGCGATCAAGGAGGGCCGTGACCCCGTCGTCTCCGGCGATGAAGCCCTGAAGAGCCAGGAGCTGATCGGCGAGATTCTCGACAAGGCGGGGTGGCGGACGGCGTAAGGCGGCGGCAGGTGCAGCCCGCCGCCCGGCCGGTCCTCACAGGTCCCTGAACCCCTTGCCCTCCGCCACGAGCTTCTCGAGCAGCGCCGAGGGCTTGAAGTCGGCGCCGTGGCGGCCCTCGAACTCCTTCATGACGCGCAGCACCTCCGCGAGCCCCACGGTGTCGCCGTAGAACATCGGGCCGCCGCGATAGACCGGCCAGCCGTAGCCGTTGATCCAGACGATATCGATGTCGGAGGCGCGGATGGCCTTGCCCTCCTCGAGGATCTTCGCGCCCTCGTTGATCATCGGATAGATGCAGCGCTGGAGGATCTCCTCGTCGGAGATGGCGCGTCGGTTGATGCCCTTCTTCGCGGCGAGGTCGAGAATGATCTTCTCGGTGACGGGCGACGGCTTCGCCACCCGGTTCTCGTCGTAGTCGTAGAAGCCGGCGCCGGTCTTCTGGCCGCGGCGGTCCATCTCGCAGAGGATCTCGCGCGGCGTCTCGCCCTTCGAGGTCTCGCGCGACCAGCCAATGTCGAGGCCGGCGAGGTCGCTCATGGCGAAGGGCCCCATGGGCAGGCCGAAGGCGTAGAGGACGCGGTCGACGTCCCAGGGCATGGCACCCTCGAGGATCAGCTTGTTCGCCTCGCGCTGGCGCTGGGCCAGCATGCGGTTGCCGA
>VFQR01001137.1_pt1 | contig 22408 bp, 22 predicted proteins | sample 3512321 | NCBI WGS metagenome assembly VFQR01 (sample SAMN10412374, study PRJNA504923) | tailings metagenome | isolation source: Relicate 3 Philex TSF1 revegetated site | place: Philippines: Tuba, Benguet | collected 2017-08-29 | reverse complement strand
CTTTGCTTTTGTTGATATGAATGAAGATGCTCAAGAGGACGCAGCCATCACAGAACTAGATGGTGCAGAATGGATGGGTCGTCAACTGAGAGTTAACAAAGCTAAACCACGAGAGGATAACCCACGAGGTAGCTGGTCGAAAAAACAAGATTTTTAATAACGATGGATTTCTAGTATAGCAAATTATTTCCTAGTCAAGCAAGACTAAGTAGCTAAAATTGACTAGAAACAATTAGGCAACAAACAACTTCATAGAACTATGCCCGACCAGTCGCGATTGGTTAAACAAATATCACGACTAGTCGGTTCTTTATCCAGCAAAAAATACTATACGCTCGACATGGAAACATGGAATCCCTAACCTCTCGTATGCAGGCGATACAATCGCCAATTATTCCTGTGGTTGGGGAACTAATTAAAAATTCTCCTGGAACAATCTCTTTAGGACAAGGTGTTGTTTCTTACAATCCTCCGGCTGAAGCAATAGAATTTTTGCCAAAATTCCTCGCCGAACCAGGGAATAATTTATACAAATCAGTTACAGGAATTCCGTCATTGGTGACCGCAATTACAGGGAAATTGCAATCCTTTAATGGTATTGAAATTAATGGGGAAAACTGCATAGTTGTGACAGCGGGAAGCAATATGGGATTTATGAATGCCATTCTTGCTATTACTAACCCAGGCGATGAAATTATTTTAAATACACCCTACTATTTCAATCATGAAATGGCGATCGCAATGGTTGGTTGTCATCCGATATTAGTAGAAACAGATGAAAATTATCAACTGCGAACAGAAGCGATCGCTCAAGCAATTACACCCAAAACACGGGCTGTAGTAACCATTTCACCGAATAATCCCACTGGAGTTGTCTATAGTGAAACTACTTTGCGCCGGGTAAATGAAATCTGTAGAACTCGCGGCATTTATCACATCAGCGATGAAGCCTATGAATACTTTACCTACGATGGAGTAAAACATGTTTCACCGGGTGCATTTGCTGATAGTAGCAAATACACTATTTCTCTCTATAGCCTTTCCAAAGCCTATGGTTTTGCGAGTTGGCGCATTGGCTATATGGTGATTCCTCAACATTTACTTGTCGCCGTCAAAAAAGTCCAGGACACAATTTTAATTTGTCCACCAGTAATTTCACAATATGCAGCCTTAGGAGCATTGCAAGCAAAACAAGAGTATTTGCAGACAAATATTCAAACAATTGCCCAAGTACGACAAATAGTACTAGAATCTCTTAACCATCTACAAGATTTGTGTACCGTTACACTTGCTAATGGTGCTTTTTATTTTTTCCTGAAAGTTCATACCCAAATGGATGCTTTTGAATTAGTTAAAAGACTCATCCAAGAATATAAAGTAGCAGTTATTCCTGGTACAACCTTTGGCATAGATAATGGATGCCATCTACGCGTTGCTTATGGGGCACTGCAACAAGAGACAGCAAAAGAAGGCATAGAAAGATTAGTTCGAGGTTTGCAAAATATAGTTAGTTAGGAGTTTGGAGTTAGGAGTTTGGAGTTAATATTAAATTTTTCAGCGCATTGAATTGTGTTAATGTACTCTTGATGAAATAAAAAGTTTAAAATTGAACAGATGCCAATTATTAATAACTTCATTCAAATTGAAACGCAACCGAAAATTAATATTCATAATATAACCCCACAAATTCAAGAATTAATTGCTTCAACATCAATCAAGAATGGACAGGTTTTAGTATTTTCTCGGCACACTACAACAGCTTTAGCTATCAACGAAAATGAAGTCAGATTGTTAGAAGATATAAAAATATTTTTAGAAAAATTAGCACCGGAATCAGACAGTTATTTGCATAATGATTTGCATTTAAGAGATGTTCCAGAGGATGAACCGATTAATGCTCACTCTCACTTAATGGCAATGATGCTCACAACTAGTGAGATAATTCCCATTGTTGATGGTAAATTAGCTTTAGGAACTTGGCAATCTGTGTTGTTTTTTGAGTTAGATGGACCGCGTAAAAGAACAGTATTTGTACAAATTTATGGTGAATAATGCAACTTTATGCCTTTAAACATGATGATAGAGAAAATCCCGAATTTTTAAATAAGTTGGATGATAATTGTTATAAAATACTGCTAACTTAAGTCTGAAAGATTAGCAAACAACGTTTCTTTCTAAGAATTATGAGTTTTATTGTATTCAAAATCGAACCAGTGATACTAATTTTATATCTTAGATTTGGGATTTGGGATTAAAAACCTTTACCATAAGTCTGTTTTACTAATCTCCAACATACTATCAATTTCAATTTGTATTAGTTATGAAAAATAACGATAATTTTTTCTTACGTAACATTTGGTACTATGCTCTGCCTAGTAATCATATTCAGCCTGGTATGATGGTCAGCCGCGTTTTCTTGGGAGAACCGGTGCTGTTAATTCGCGATCGCGATGGTAAAGTGGGAGCGATACAAGACATTTGTCCACATCGTGGTGTGCCCTTGAGTTGTGGTAGATTCGACGGGCAGGAAGTGGAATGTTGCTACCACGGTTGGCGGTTCAACTCTGGTGGGCGGTGTACTCTAATACCATCTCTTGTGGAAGATCAGCAGATGGATTTGAATCGCTTCAATGTCCAGTCTTATGCAGTCAGGGAAGCCCAAGGAAATATTTGGATATATATGCCCGATGGCGATCGCCCCCAGCCTCCTGATTCTGAGATGGAGATTCCGGTGATTCCAGGATTTGAAGGGCGATCCCTACGGGGGGCTGCGCCAACGCCCCAGTTTGTAGAGGTGATGCGCTTCCCCTGTTTTGTCGATCATGCAGTGGTAGGTTTAATGGACCCCGCCCATTCACCTTATGTTCATCGGGCTTGGTGGTGGCGAAATGAGCAATTGCATGAAGAAGTGAAGCAATTTGATGCTTCGCCCCACGGCTTTACAATGCGGCGACACAAATTGCCAGCCAATGGGGGTCGATTATATTGGCTGATTGGTGGCGGTGTCCCGGAAACAGAGATTTCTTTTCGTTTACCAGGGGTCAGAGTGGAAGAAACCACAATTGGTAAGCATCGAGTTGTGAATTTAACCACAGTTACGCCCATTTCAGACACAGAAACCGAAGTAACTTTTGCTCTTTATTGGACACTTCCTTGGGTGGGATTTTTCAAACCACTGCTGCATGTTTTGGCGCGGACTTTCCTTGGTCAAGACCGAAGTGTGGTGGAAAAGCAACAAATTGGACTCAAATATAATCCAGTACTGCGATTAATTAAAGATTCAGATATGCAGGCGCAGTGGTATTACCAGTTGAAGCGAGAATATGCTCGTTCAACATCAGAAGGACGGGAATTTGTCAACCCTGTTAAAGGTCAAATACTTCGTTGGCGTGCGTGATTAGCGATTAATCCAAGCTAAATTCTGCAAATTCTGTTTGCCCGAATAGCATATTTCGGTCTACTGCTGACAAGATTTTATGATGAGTGCGTTGGCTATTTAAACAGCGACAAACTAGCTGCGCTACATCTTGGCGATTGATGCTACCAATAATGCGCGGATCTTCAGTTAAAACGCCATTACCCGTTGCTGGTTCTGACTTCAGTCCCCCAGGACGGATGATGGTGTAGGTGAGTCCGCTGGCAATTAAATGTTGTTCTGCTTTGTCTTTCTCGGCTAAAACTGTTCCCAGTGCCGCTAAAGCTTGGGGAGACAAAGCACTGACACTATCGCCAGCACCAATGGAAGACACGAGGATAAACTTTTGAACTCCAGCTTTCACTGCTGCATCGATCAGATTTTTATTACCGAGATAATCTGGTCTTTGTCCGTCTGTTGGTAAACCGCCAATTGTACTGATAACAGTGTCAATTTTTTCATCTGCTTGTATTGCACGTTCTACATCGTCAACATTCAAGGCATCTCCCTGCACTACTTGAATGCCGATTTCTTCCAATTCACTAGCAACTGTTAGTGTTCTCAGGAGTGCTTTTACCGTTAGCTGTTGTGTCCTCAAGTATTGGGCAATTTCTCGACCAACACCGCGACTCGCGCCAGCCAGAAAAATATCAGATGCACTTGTCATAGTAAGCTTAACTGTTTATGTTCCAAGGATTTTATCAGAAGATTGGCAGTAGTTAATAATTGTTTGAGCTTTAGTCCCGATCTCAGCATTAGTGCTTAGTACGAACTTTTTTAACCTGCCTTCATCAGACTTGCTAGACTACTAGAACTGTTTCCCTAGAGACAGTATCTTGTTTTCCTTGTCCATTAGAATTAATTGATATCATCTAAATTCTATGTAGGTCAGCTACATCTATTTATGAAATGTCTCAGTGGTATCCAGATGTTTATACTTGTGTTCTATTAGACTAATAAAATTACTGAATTTTTAGTTGATTAAAAATTATAAACTTGTGTAATTCCATTGGTATGGCTTACCTTAGGTATGCAATAATGCGCCCCTCTAATGCAGATGGATTGGATTAGCTTACTCAAAGCTCAACAAACTGATTTCCTTCAACGTGTGAAAAAACCCAAAACTTACGATTTGTCTTTACTTGAAAGTCAAGTCAAAGGTTGCCACACAGAAATTATGGCATTTTGGGGCGAGGCGTTGGCGAAACTTTTAGAACTCTCCCGCCAACAAGCAGAAGTTCTCGCCAAAAATCCGCCGCCTATGCCTCCTGAATATCCTGAACCTCCTGATTGGACGATACCTTTTCCCAAATATTTTCAGCAACAAGCCCAAGATTATCTTTTACGGGAAAAAATTGTCGATCGCATAATTGCTGAACGTCTAGGCAAATTACTCAAAAAAATCCCACATGACACTTTAGAAAATATCACCTTAGATGATGAAGGAAATTTATCTGGTCAAAGCAAATTCACTTATGTACTCAAAGAGAATTCTCAACTGAGTGTTCAAGTTTACGTTGCTGATGGTGAAAGTTTTAATGGAATTAAGAAAGACAAAATTAGATGGTCGGTGACTCAAGAAGATTTGAAGAATCACCAAGTCTTAATCTTCCTATGTTTGTTTTATCCATCCACAGGTAAATTAGGTTACGAAAAGCAGAGCATAATCACAGGTTTTTTACCTACAGATCAACTGGAATTTGCTGAACCAAAACTACACATTACTCCGAGTAATTTGTTATATGCCGGGGGATTGAGTTGGTATTTAGAATCACTGATTGGCAAAAAAGATACATCGCCAATAATTCACGAAAGGACAATAGAGACAATCCAAACTCTACCACCAGAGCATTGTCTGAAAAAAATAGTAGGTGACTGGGAATGCTGGCAAACTTTACAAGGGCATACTAGAGGAATTAATTGTTTAGCTTTTAGTTCAGGGTGTAATAATAGTAACGCCTTACCCATATTGGCAAGTGGTAGTCGTGGCGAGACGAAATTATGGGATTTAAGCAAAGGCGAATTAATAGATACATTATCAGAGTATCCTTGGGTGATATCTGGGCTAGTGGATGAAGTGAATTCCCTAGCTTTTAGTTCCGATGGACAGACTTTAGTCAGCTGCGGTGCAGACTCCACAATTAAAATTTGGCACGTGGGCGCTCTAGACTTAATAGATATTCTGCACAAACATCATGGGGTAGTGCGCTGTGCTGCTTTCACCCCAGATGGTAGAATGTTAGCCACTGGCGGAGATGACAGAAAAATTCTGTTTTGGGATTTGATTCACCGTCAGGTAGCGATCGCTCTTTCTTTAGATGATACAGCTGCTCATTCCCTGGTTTTGAGTCCAGACGGGCAAACTGTAGTCACAGGTAGCTATCGCAAAATCAAAGTTTGGCGCGTTTCACCCCAGACAGGAATCAAAAGTTTAAAAGATACACAACCGCTGCATACCCTCATGGGTCATTCTCACATCGTTTGTTCCTTGGCAATCAGTCAAGATGGTAAACTGCTTGTCAGTGGTAGCTGGGATCAAACGATTAGAATTTGGCATTTGGAGACTGGAGAATTACTTCATACCCTCAAAGGACATAGAGATAGAGTGTATGCGATCGCTTTGAATCCCGATGAACAAATCATCGCCAGCGGTAGTGCTGATAAAACCATCAAATTATGGCATGTCCAAACTGGGGAATTGCTAGGCACTTTTACGGGTCATGGAAACATAGTTACAGCATTAGCCTTCACAGCTTCCGGCGAGATGTTGGTAAGTAGCAGTTTGGATAAAACAATTAAAATTTGGCAACGCAGTTAGGAGTTATACTAATACGCATTACAAAGCGGGGTCGCACCCAAGATACATCGACCTTTGTTAAAAGCGAATAATTTCGATTGTGCGTCGTGATCGCTGAAAACAGACATCAAATTCTCGAAAAAAGTTCGTTTGCCCAAGAATTAAGGGCACCTGAGAGGCTTGTGCCCAAGCAAATGCTAGGCGAACTGGTTCAAAATCCCCAATTTGAATATGCACAAATAAACCCCGTGCTTCAACCCTTGCAAGATTTCCAGTCAATGGCAAGCGGACGGTTTGTTCCTCCCAAATTGCACCCAATTGCAGCCCAATGTCATAAGGTAATAGATTGACCGTAGATCCAGTATCTAACAGTGCATTCGCAAAGACAGAAAAGCCTGCATGACTCAGAGTGATGGGAATCGTGGGTAATGCTTCATCGTTAGAAAAAGGAAACTCGATTGTACTAGGCATGAGTAGATGTCTCTTGGTCATCCTGAATCATCTGCATCAGAATGTTTGAGGCTTCCGTTGCGTCGTATGGCGACCAAACTGGATACTCTGACGCAGAAAAGATGACTAGTAGTTCAGCGTCTGGGATTTGTGCGGCTAGGAGTTTGAAGAGTGATAATTTATCTGACTGGTTCAGATTGTTCACCAAAGGAATTAACTCAGCGAGAGACATGGTTTAAACTCCCAGATATACGATATGTCAATATCAACTACTGCGGCTGAAAAATACAGCCGCTAGAACAATCAAACCTAAAAGTGCTAAAGGAACCCACAGATTAGGGACATCTGACAAACTCATATTTAATTACGAATTACGAATTATTCTAAACCTATGCCTCCTTGGGCGAATTCTTCAACAGTTTTTTGTGATAATTCATGAGTAGCGATCGCTTGCAACATTGCTAAAGGTAAAGTTAAATGATGCGCCCCGGCTTGCAATGAAGCGGCTGCTTCTTGGGGAGATTTTATACTAGCTGCTAATATTTCCGTATCGCTACCTTTAAGTACGCTAGCCATTTCCCGGACTAAGGCAATACCATCACCTAATAACCGACTAGCGCGATTTACATAAGCTATGGCAATTTTCGCTCCTGCTTCTTGTGCTACTGCTGCTTGGGCTGCACTGTAAATTGCTGTCACCGAACAGGTAATTTCTGAGGACAAATTTGCTACGACTTCAAAGCCTAACGGTGTTGCAGGAATCTTCAAAATTGTTTGGGAACCAATAATCTCGAAAGCTTTTCTACCTTCAGCTAACATCCCTGCTTTATCGGATGCCATCAGTTGATAGTATAAGGGGCCATTTGTCAAGGTAACTAATTTTTTGAGCGTGGTTTCTGGTGGGGTATCACTTTGAGCTAAAAGCGTGGGATTTGTTGTAATACCCTTTACCCAACCCCAATGTTTAACTATTTCAGCTTCAGATGCGATCGCCGAGTCTAAATATAATGCCATAATTTTCCTGAATCATTGTCAAAATTAATTCACCAGATGTGCAATTGAGACTTTCTAATATCACAGAATATAGCTATTTATGCCAAAAAATTTGGCGCAGCCTTCTCAGGTGAGTCATTTTGACGAATCCATTTTGCTGCTGCCTTAATATCAGCCTTGGCTACTGGCAGAATAATAACTCGGTACTTCATTCCTCATCCAGCGATTTGATTATCTCCTCAATTGCCTGATAAGCAGGTTCCCCTTTTCCTGCCTTCATTTCTTGGAGTACTACCTTAACCGCTTCAATGGTCTCAAACCTTTCAACAAGTTCTAAAAGCTTTTGGTACGATTCTAGATCTTGTACAACAAGTTCAGCTTTACCGTCAACAGTAAGCACTATCGGTTGTCCTGTCTCTCGTAGCTGCTCCCTAAATTTGATGCAAATTTAGTTTACGCTTACTAAGAGTGTAATCCAAAGGTTCTGAGCTTGACTAAGAGACTTTTAAATAAAAAAATATCCAATTAACTCTTGTGGGGTGGGCGTCTCGCCCGCCCAGTCCATAGGGCGGGCGAGACGCCCACCCCACAATATTGGATAATTTATTTCTTGGAGTTCTCTAAAAAAGATTTCCGACTTCTCTAAGATTTCATTTGGTCCTACACCGATTCAAATCTTCCCCAGTCCCCACTTTGATACAGCAACCTGCACGGAGAACCGAATATGACATCTCCAGAAACGGTTACATGGCTACAAGAGCGCACGACTTTAGGAATTCTCCCACCTGAAGTGTTAAATGCGATCGCTCAAGTCATTGAAGAACAAGTTGTACCAGCACAAGTCAACCTTGTGGAGGAAGGTACTACTCCAGAAGCACTTTACATTGTCAAAGATGGTCAACTTGAGTGCGACAATACTAATCATCAGAACTCAGCTTTAGTTCGTGGCTTCCTTCCTGGAGCAGTCATTCACCTCCAAGAGTTGGTATTGGATGAGTTAGCCACCTTCACAATTGTTACCTTGACAGAATGTCACTTGTGGGTTGTACCTGCTACTAAATTTCGGGAATTAGTCGCCCAATACCCCGAAATTGCTCAAGGTTTTTCCCGTCAATTGGCTCAAGAATTAGCTCAAGTCACCTCTGCACTTGGCTACGAACAAGAACGTTCCATCGCTTTGCGACCGTATTTAGTTACCAAAGCGCAACGGGGAATTGTTGGTACGAGTCGCTATGCTATACGTCTGCGAGAGCAAATTCGAGAAGCCGCTAATGACCGCAAATCAGTGGATATTTTCGGCGAACCAGGGTTAGAAAAAGACAACATAGCAGCCTTAATTCACTTTGGTTCCCCCAAAAGACGAGAACCAATTATTAAAGTCAATTGTGGTATTCTGCAAACAAGTGGTGCAGATTTATTTGGTCGCGTTGGCGGTAAACCAGGACTGTTGGAATGGTTAGGAGAAGGTACCCTAGTTCTCAACAACATTCAAGAATTACCTTCTGAATTATTACCTTCTGTGACGCAGTTGTTAAAAACTGGTACATATACTCCCGTCACTCGTCCCGGAGAAACAGAGGCCGAACCTCGTCCTAGTAAAGCCAGAATTCTCATTGTTTCCGAAAAAACTCTGCCAACAATCGATCGCTCTGTTGGTCATATTATTAAAGTACCGCCACTACGATTGCGAAAAACTGATATTCAAGCTCAGGTAGAATATTATATCAGTCTCTACGTCCGGGCTAGAGGCGTTCCCAAACCGCATATTACCCCAGAAGCTTTACGCCGTTTACAGTCTTATGATTTTCCTGGGAACCTCAAAGAATTAAAAAATCTAGTAGAAAGAGCGATCGTTCAAGCGGAAAATGCTAGTGAATTAACAGAAGAAATCTTTTGGCCAGCCGAAAGCAAGAAAAAGCGATTTCGAGTCAATCTTTTAAATATTTATCCCGATTTACGCAAATTTTTCCGGAGTTCTTGGTGGCCGGATCGGATTAATTATGGTTTTACGGCAACTGCTTTTGCAATTATTGTTGCGATATTATTTATCGGGCCACAAACCCGCGATCGCAATTTTGTTTTAAATCTATTTTGGGCTTGGTGGTGGCCTTTTTTCCTATTTCTGTTTCCGTTTTTAGGACGTATTTGGTGTTCTATTTGTCCCTTCATGATTTACGGAGAAATTACCCAAAAACTATCTTTATGGTTGTGGCCGCGAAAACTCAAACGCTGGCCCAGGCAGCAAGCTGAAAAATGGGGCGGATGGTTTCTCTTTGGACTATTTACCCTAATTTTTCTCTGGGAAGAACTCTGGCATTTAGAAAATACAGCCTACCTTAGCGCTTGTTTATTGTTATTAATTACCGCCGGAGCAATGATTTTTTCTGCTATTTTCGAGCGACGATTTTGGTGTAGATATCTCTGCCCCATAGGTGGGATGAATGGTTTATTTGCTAAACTTTCAATGACTGAACTTCGCGCACAACAAGGCATTTGTTCTGCCAGTTGTACCACTTATCAATGCTACAAAGGAGGGCCACAAAAAGGTGAGGGACTGGAAACAAATGGATGTCCTTTGTATTCTCATCCAGCGCAGTTAGAAGATAACAGAGATTGCGTGTTGTGCATGACTTGTCTCAAAGCCTGTCCCCATCGTTCCGTGGAATTTAACTTGCGTCCCCCCGGCATTGAATTGTGGACAACCCATATACCCCGCGCCTATGAAGTGGCATTGTTGTTTTTGTTATTAGGTGGAATATATCTGCATCGCTTACCAGAGTTGCAATCTTGGTTAGGGTTACAACTAAATTTAACTAATTTTTGGCAACACTTAGGATTATCACTGCTAGTGTTAATTATTCCACTGGCTTTTGTCTTTGCAGCTTATGGCTTGCTGAAACTATTCAACTTAAACCGGAAACCAAAATCATTTGTAGAACTTGCCTATGGATATTTACCATTAGTTTTGGGGGGGAACTTAGCTCATTATTTGCGTTTGGGCTTGAGTGAAGGTGGACGAATTTTACCTGTGAGTTTTGCTACTCTTGGTTTGAATGGCGAACAACTGCCAATGTTAGTTGCTCATCCTGCTGTGATTAGTTTTTTGCAAGGTACAACTTTAATATTATCAGTGTTATTGACGATATTGTTAACGCAAAAAATTGCCAAACAATCCTTGAGTTCGCTGCTTTGGCAACATTTAGCAGCGATCGCTTTGGGTGTTAGTATGTGGGCAATTATTGTGTTGTAACAACAATCCAAAATTCTTTGACTTTTGCCTGGTTTGGTGCTAATGGTTTTCCTACTCTAATGTATTAAACCAGGCTTCGAGATCGGCGATCGCTTGAAAATCCAACAAAGCTTCGCCAAGATTTTCTAATTGTTCTAAGGAGAGAGTTTCAATCCACGATCGTACTTCTTGGGGTAATTCTCCCACACGGCGAGTCAGTTGACGCAGAATCAGCAATTGCCCTTCAGTTTTTCGTCCTTCTTCCCGTCTTCGTTGTTCTCCTCGCAGTTCTCCACGTTGTTCGCCTTCAGCGAGAATTTCTTGATAAATCACTCTAGCAAAAGGTTCTGGATATTTTTCCGACAGGAGTTTGCACAAGTTATCAAAGGACATTGGCAATTAAGATCTGCGGTTTAGTAGCATTATGCTCCCTAACTGTCAGTATTCTCCACAGATTTGGGGTGATTCGTTATTGCAAAATCCGTTCCCAGTATCGACTTGGGGGTGCAGTTGTGTTGATGGCGATTGCCATTTTGTAAAGGTTTGTTACCTGTCACAGTTATCGCCCTTGTAGCCGTAGTTTCTGCTTTCCAAGTCGTTCAGGATATGTATCAAAGTCGTCCTACCACCCGCTTGGCTGACCCAGAAATCTAGCTTTTAGCGCATCCTTGTAGGGACGCACAGATGTGCGTCCCTAAAATATAGATAATTTTTAAAATACATCTATCTAAAGTAGTAATTTGCCTAAAATATAAATAAATATTTATATAGTTGTCTAAAGATTGTGTAATCTCAGCACTCAAGCGCGATGCTGTAAAGCTTGAAACTCAATCCATTACCGTCTATCCAAGGTGACAGAACCAAAGGAAGAATGTCAACATTAGGAGATGTACCTTTGGGGAGTGAAGTCAAGTAGGTGAAATATTTATTAATATTATTAATAGATGAATGTAAATTTAGCCTTGAAAGTCACAAAAAGTTCCTCAAGGCAGGTATTTCTCATCAATAAACAGATTCTTCGCCAACGGAGTAGAAGATTATGAACGACCAAAAACCATCAGAGTCTAAGGAATTCGTCGGAAATCTCAAGAATGGGATTTGGCTGTTTGGCTTGTCATCTTGGGTATTTGGGATTACAGACCGGAGTATTGCTTCGTTTGCAGATGGCTATCTGTCTGCTTTGGATTTGACGCAACTATTCACAGCAGCGACGTTCTTTGTGGCATGGCTATTTTTAAAGCCTGCATCCAAAGTTTAAAATCTGCGATCGCTTGAGATCTACTTATTTATCAGGGTAGTCTTGTAGATTGATTTTAACATGATGGTTTCAGAATTTTTTGATCGCATTTTTCATCATAATTTAATGTATTGATATGCATTTAAGAAAATCTACGTTCTACCATAGAGACATTAGGAAATGCATCTAGAAAAATTTTGTAATTTTCCGGAATCGGTCAGGGTGGGGTGGTAGTCTCTATCAGATTAGCAAATTATACTGAAACTCTATAACGAAACCTCCGGGGTATATAACCCCACATTAAAAGCTCGGTCTTCATGGCCGGGCTTTTGATGTAGGTACACAAGATAGAAGATGCAGCAATACTGCTCGGTTAAGGCTAAACAATAAAGATTGTGTAGGTTGGGTTGAGGAACGAAACCCAACATTTTGCGGGATTTGTTGGGTTTCGCTTGCGCCTCAACCCAACCTACGAATATTCACAAAGCGAGCAGTATTGTAAGATGCAGAGAATGAAACGTAAGAGAATTTTGGGGAATTATTCTGAAAAAAATTTGGGGTAACTCTGGAAAATACCAGAATCACCCCGAATTTTTTAACTTAGAAGTTTAACCAAGCCTACTTTTCTTCTTAACTTCTGAATTCTGAATTCTGAATTCTGAATTCTAATTAATTAGGCAAACGCAGCAGTTTTGACATCGTTATTTGCGAGAATTTCTTGCAATTCTTCAGCGTCTACTGTTTCTTTATCAACTAGCATTTGCGCTAATTGATCTAGAATGTGGCGGTTACCCACTAAGACTTCCTTCGCGCGGGTATAAGCGACATCAACAAGTTTGCGGACTTCTTCATCAATGGCTGCGGCGGTTTCTTCCGAGAAATCGCGTTCTGACATGATATCTCGTCCCAAGAACATGTTACCTTGTTGACGACCAAGGGCGACTGGCCCCAAGCGATCGCTCATACCAAATCGGGTGATCATTTGACGGGCAACACGGGCTACTTGTTGCAAGTCGTTGGAAGCACCTGTGGTCACTTCTTCTTCACCAAAGATTAATTCTTCGGCGATGCGTCCACCCAAAGCCACAGCCATCTGATTTTCCAGATAAGCGCGGCTGTATAAACCAGTGTCCATGCGGTCTTCGCTGGGAGTAAACCAAGTTAAACCACCTGCACGACCACGAGGGATGATGCTAATCTTTTGTACTGGGTCATAGTCGGGCATCAAAGCACCAACTAAGGCGTGACCAGCTTCGTGATATGCTACCAAGGTCTTGCGCTTTTCGCTCATTACCCGGTCTTTCTTCTCTGGGCCAGCTAATACGCGATCAATCGCATCGTTGATTTCATCCATCGAAATCTCAGTTAAATTCCGCCGTGCTGCTAAAATTGCGGCTTCATTTAACAAGTTGGATAAATCTGCACCGGTAAATCCAGGGGTACGACGGGCGATTTTATCCAAGTCCACATCTTTCGCCAAGGTTTTGCCACGGGCGTGTACCTTGAGGATTTCGCTGCGTCCAGAATAGTCGGGACGGTCTACTACTACTTGACGGTCAAAACGACCAGGACGTAACAATGCTGCATCTAGGACATCGGGACGGTTAGTTGCAGCGATAATGATGATGCCGGTGTTACCTTCAAAGCCGTCCATTTCTGTGAGCAGCTGGTTAAGGGTTTGTTCGCGTTCATCGTTACCACCACCTAAACCTGCACCCCGCTGACGACCTACGGCGTCAATTTCATCGATGAAGACGATGCAGGGAGCATTCGATTTGGCTTGTTCAAATAAATCGCGGACGCGGGATGCACCGACACCCACAAACATTTCCACAAATTCCGAGCCGGAGATTGAGAAGAATGGTACACCCGCTTCACCAGCTACAGCACGAGCTAGGAGGGTTTTACCAGTACCAGGAGGGCCAACTAACAGCACGCCTTTAGGAATTTTTGCACCAACGGCGGTGAAGCGATCGGCGTTTTTGAGAAAGTCTACGACTTCGTTTAATTCCAATTTGGCTTGGTCAATACCAGCTACATCACCAAATGTCACCTGAGTTTGTGGTTCCATTTGCACTCTGGCTTTGGATTTGCCAAAGTTCATGGCTTGGCTTCCAGGGCCACTTTGAGCGCGACGTAGCAAGAAGAATAAGCCAACCAAAAGCAATACAGGGAAAAATAAGCTGCTCAGTGCCTTAAACCAAAATCCTTCGTCGGTTTGGGGCAAAACTGAAATATCAACACCTTTTGATGTCAAAGCATTGATTAAATCTGGGTCGTTGACTAAGGTTACCAGCCGTTTATTTGGGTCGTATTTGGGTGTAACCAATGCTGTAGAACGGTCTGCACTCAGACTAACTTTTTCTACTCTGCCTTGTTCAACTTCTTGAATAAAGCGACTGTATCGCCATGTCTCTCTGCTTTGGGGTTGTTTGTCAAAAAATGCTGTACCCAGGGCAATGACAACAATAAATAGCAGCGCGTACAGCCCTGCGTTTCTCCATCTTTTATTCACTAAGGTCTATCCTCCTGTATTTTTCGCGCCATCGCGTAGCGTCTGTAAGCGGAGAGGTCATTATTAAGAATTATGTTAACTTATCTTAAGATATAACAGATTGGCATGGCTGTCATGCTAAAAAAGTCCTCTTACTTGCTGAAAACTAGGATGGTGTGGATTATATTGTAGCGATCCTGTAGGCTGATAAACGGTATGAATGGGGATAATCTCGACCACACTATTAGTGTAGGCGATCGCTTCAAACCTCTTAACTAGTTCTACACTCCAAGGTACTTCCTGTATCGGCTGTTGCTGATTTTGCAAGTAGTTTATCAGTTGCGATCGCATTATTCCCGGCAAAATTCCAGCCTTGATTGGCGGCGTCCACCAACTACCATTCCACCAGCCCAAAAGGTTACCCGTGCTGGTTTCCAACCAATTTCCTTGAGTATCTACTAATATTGCTTCTTGGGCATTTGAGCTAGTTTTTGCTAACCAAGCACTCAAATAATTTCCAGTTTTATGAGAAGGCAGAGAACGAGAAAATTCTGAACTGGCAACGCTGCACGCAATACCATTTTTTTGTTTTTCTGTCAAATCTGGTGGTAGAAATCTGCCAGTTATCCACTCTCGTCCATCAGGGAACAGAGTAACTCTGAGAACCGGAAAGCGTGGGAGAAGAACTTGGGCACCTTGGCGGACACGCTGCCAGTTGGGTTGTTGCCAACCAAAAGATTGTAGTGAGAAAAGTAGGCGATCGCAATGTGCTTGCCAATTAGTTAAATTATTATCTAGCGAATTCTCATAAACCCGCAACGTGGTAAAAATCGTCGCCCCATAAAGTAACCCCGGATCGTTAATATTTAATTCCAGAATTTGGGAGTGAATTAATTTCCCGTCGTACCAAAAAGTATCATTTTTCACACTCATCTCGCCTGTCGCTAGAATTCTATTGAAAAGTGATGACTTGTAATATTCATACGCTGCATTAAATAAAATCTGTGAGCTGCAAATCGCTGAACACCAGAATCAAGACTCAGCTGTTTACAGTGATTATTTTTTGCATATTCAATCAGCCACTGAAATAACTGTTGACCATAGTTTTGTGACCGCTTCCACTCATCAACAACTAAATCATCAACATATAAAAATTTCCCTGATGCTAAACATGAATAAATACGAAATCCAGCAACTGCCAGAGTTCGCCCCTCTATTTCCAAGAATACAATTTGATATCCTTCTTTCATCTGATATCGAACTTGTCCTATAAATTTAGCCTCCTCAAGGTGAGGACGTAGCTGGGACATAACAGGAAAACACCCTAATATTTGAATATCAGATTCTGCCAATTGAATTGACACCGCTATTGCTCCTAAAGATATCGTGTATTTTCTTTAGGGAACTCCAAGAAATAAATTATCCAATATTGTGGGGTGGGCATCCTGCCCGCCCAGTCCACAGGGCGGGCGAGACGCCCACCCCACAAGAGTTAATTGGATATTTTTTTATTTGTCAGTCCCTTAGTCATTTGTTTTTCTTTGCGTCCCCGCGTCTCCCTCATCTCCCGGTTGGTGAGCGTTCGCGTAGCGTCTCGTAGAGAAGTCGAACCACATCCCCCTCATCCAATAATTTAATCCTTTGGCGGAAATACAATTTTAGAATTCCCTTCAGGAGTTTGAATTACTTTTCCTCCCAAAGCTTCGATTTCGCTAATTGCGCGTTTACGAGTTTTCTCGTAAACTTGATTATTTAAAACCATTGTCCAGGTAGAAATCTGAGCATATTTACTGTTAGGATTACGACTGAGAAATTCAGCAGTTTTTTGAGAAGTAGCAGCTATCATCTGGCTTTCTTCATCTGAAAAGTTTCTCGCCCAATTTGCGGCTGTGGCAAAAGATTCTTGGGCAGCTTGAGGATTGCCTAAAAATAATAACTCATCGGTTCCTTTATAACGCCACACATAATAAGACTTTTCCGGAACCGCCGGAGATAGTGATTTTAAGCCTTTTTCTGATAATGCGATCGCTCTTTCTGGCATGGCAGCATACAATGAAGTACTAATGGAAAGACTGTGATACGCTGCTAAAAATCGCGGGTCACGTTCTAGAATTACTTCAAAATATTCTGGGCTTAAACTATAACCTGTTTTATCCCGGATTTCATCATCTCCAAAATATTGTAAAAATTTTAAGTATACCCAATCTCCAATCAAGTTATCATACCCAAAAGTCGGCATTCTTTGCAGAAAATCAAGGCTAATTTTTTCGGATTTAATATCTTTTTCTAAAGTTTCTAAAGAAGCAGATTTTTTACTATTGAGTAGTTTTTCCAGTCGAGGAGATTGAATCAAGCCAATTCCTAAAATACACGCACAGATTACAAAAGGTGTAACAATAGCTTTACGCAATAACAACATATAGACCAATTATATACATAACTAACGTATTATATTATACTTTTAAGTAATTGGTAGTTTAGGATATGATTTGTACTTCTTGATTAATATCATTTCATCCAGTATTTTCTTTTTGAAAATGAAATTACTTCTGAGAAGCTACTGCGTTACTTTTCTTATCAAGACTCGCATAAATTATTAAGTTATTTGGATTTAACTTAATTTTTTACATAAAAATAGTAAAAATTTTCACCGCGATCAAAAATAGGTTTAGTTTTAATTTAAACTGGCGCGACAAAATTATAGTAAATACTATATGTCTAATGATATTCAAACTAAAGACCGAAATGGGATTCAGAATCGAAAACAAAATCGTGCTGAATCCCAAGATATTCAAAACATAGCTAAAGGACTGTTAAGTAATTTAGTATCCTCTGTACAAACATTAGTTTCTGATATCACGGCTTTAGAAGTGAATACTATAGTTGTGGATAGAATCAATGGGTCAAAATTTAATGCTTGGGAAGCATATCAAGAAATTTATTCTATACACGATCCAAACTATTTTGAAGCAAAGGGAATTCCGAAAGAAGGTTCTCAAGCCGAAGAACTGCGTCATCATTATAAAAGTCTATTTGACCAACTGGAAAGAGAATATTTTTATCTTTTGCTAGAACAGGGTTCTGGTTTTTATAATCCTCAGGATGAGAGAATCAAACGATATCGTCAGAAGCTTGCAGATGCTAAAAAACGTCAAGAAAATCTAGTTGAAGCTGATGAAAATAATATCAAGCTAGCCAAACCAATATTACCTGCCCCAACTCCGGTGATTGATGAAAAAGATGGAAATAATCAAGAAGATTGGGTTGAGAATTTTCAAGAAATCGAAAAACTGTTAAAAAATGGCAAATTTGTGCGTAATTTGCGTAAAATAGCTGAACTCAAGGCAGCACTTGATGGTGATAACATTAAAAGTACTCAAACTGATATTATTTATGCCCAAACTGTAATGCAGTTAGATGGGGATATTATCACTCGTTACAATAAAGAATTATTTAATTTACCTGAAGAAGCTAAAAATTCCATTATTAATACACATAATGAAGGGCTGGTTGCTGGGGAGAAACAATGGCGAGGAACATTTAGTTTTTTGATTAATTTGGTACAAAATATTGCAAAACTATAATTATCTTGATGACACAATATTAATACAAATTCCTCAAGGCGATCGCCTGGAAATTAAGATTGAAGAAGGACAGTGTAGTTTTTATTTAAATCAGACAGTTATAGAACAGATTCAGCAAGCAAAAATAAATGGTTTTTCTCTGGAAATTTCTTCAAAACTGATAATTTATCTTTGGTATTATAGCATTTCTCGTTCTAGTGAGGTACTTGTTAGGGGTGCAAAGCTTTGCGCCCCTACAAATTTCTGCACCTCATTTGATTGGGAACCGCTATGTACCTTTTTCAGTAAACATTTGATATTGAAAAATAAAAATTTATTTATTATATTAGATATTTTAAATTTTTTTGTCAGTAAAACTGCACGAGAAAAAACAAACTTACAGTCTGGAATTAACTTCAATTCTTACTACAAACAAGCTAAGTCAGCTTCAGATACTTATGAAGACGAAGATATTATTTTGCAAACGACTATAATTTTTGATGGTGATATCTTTCACAAAATTAAATATAGTTTTTTACAAAATTCTAATTTATCAAAAATTGTCTCTGTTCACTATTGGCTGACTGAACAATTAATAAGTAATTTTCAGACTAACCCCAATTTATTAACTTGGGAGTTAGCCTCGTCGTTTACTGCTGGTTTTGTAGTCTACGATCTTAATCCAGCAAATGGGATGCTATCAATATTTACTTGGTTGGGCTTAACTATACTATTTGCTATTACCCGCTATGTGCTTGTTAATCAGTTGCAAAGACTTACTTATATGAATTTGAAATTTATAAATTGGTTTGCGTGGGGGCTGGTTTGTCTAATTTTTAGCGTTGTTGTTGGCAGTATTAATGACTTTAGCGGAGTGAATTTTTTATTATTACCATTTTTGTCAGTTATGACACCAAAATTGGTAGAGTACATTTTAAGTTTTATCCAGCCGCAAGTTAGTAAATTGATTTGGCGTTGGTTTTTATATTCATAGCTAAGAGAATGTTGCTGAGGTAAAAGCCCCACTCACAAAAACTGGGGCTTTTACTTCAGCACTATTTATGGCTGTTGTTTAAATTTCTGCTGAAGTTGAAATGTATTCATTTCTCTTCTTTGTTGTTGTCTTAGTTGATCCATTCTAGATTGTCCTAAGGGTTGTTGTCTGAGTTTATTTTGTAGGCGAAATTGCTCATTTCGCTGTTGTTGTCGTAGTCTAACTTCATCTTGCTGTCGTCGAAATTGTTCCCATACTTGTTGAGAAGATTGTTGTTTTAGCTGCTTTTGGTTTTGAGATGTCGTCTCGCTGATACTTGCTTGCACAGGAGAATAATTCACTAATCCTGTTGTGAGGATGGTAAGTAGTAGCCCTGTTTTAACTATGAATGAATGATTCATACAGTTTTTCAAAGATGTTGTAGAACTGTGGTGTTCCTGAATGAAAAGTTCTCAATTGTGATTTGACTTAATCTGAGTTTACTGCACTTCAGGAATGAGTAATTCTGCTGTTTTAGTATCGACCATGACAATGTGTCTCCATGTACATTAAAACACAATCATCCCATGAGTGGTACTTCCTAAAGTTCATTTACCTTTCGATAGACAGAATTAACCCTGCGGTGCGCTATCTCAAAACTGGTTTGTGCCAGTTTGTCAATGTTTCTCCTACAAGTATTAACTTTGAAACCTATTTTTTCAATTAATGTTATTTAAATTACTCTCAATTGAATCAATCAAGTTTTGATTGATATTGATGAAGCTATTTTCGAGTGTTTATGCATAAATGTTGACATGAGATATTTTATTGATTATCATCTTCCATGTCCTGATTTTATTTATCTTACTGGAAAATTCTTGTAAGTAAATTTAAGACTAATTTAGCAATCATACATGAAACTACGCTGGTTTTCACTTAGTCTGAGTGCGATACTTCTGCTTTCTTCACCAGTCAAAGCAAATCCTAATAGTAATAAAGTTTACTCGTCTGATGGTTGGAATAGAAATCAATCAAATTTACAATTACCGCCGCTTCAATTTATTCCCCCAGTTCCGAGTAATGTTCTTAACCCAACAAGTAAACCTAAGTACACTGGTATACTCCCTTTAGGACACGAGATATCAGAACTAAAAACTCCAATTAATAAATTAGTTTCTCGCTATAAATTCCTGACTCCTGGAATATTTTTTATGGATTTGGAAACAGGAGATTATATCAGTGTTAACGGAAATAAAGCTTTTCCAGCGGCTAGTACAATCAAATACCCGATTTTAATTGCTTTATTTCAAGAAGTAGATGCAGGAAGAATTAAGCTAAATGAAACTTTAGTGATGCGGCGTAAATACGTTGTTGGCGGTTCGGGTAGTATGCAGTATAAGCGAGTGGGAAGCAAATTTAGTGTCTTAAAAACTGCAACCATGATGATGACGATTAGTGATAACACTGCGACAAATATGATTATTGCTCGCTTGGGTGGAATTGCTAAATTAAATCAAAGGTTTCGTAGTTGGGGATTGCAAAATACTACTCTGCGGCGGATGTTAGGGGATTTCAATGGTACTAATAAAACTAGCGCCAAAGACTTAGTAAGACTTTCTGCTTTGATGGTAAATAATCAATTACTTTCTAATAAAAGTGAGTCTCAAGTTTTGGGTATTATGTATGGTTGTCACAATAGAAGATTGCTGCCATCTGGTTTAGGTTCTGGTGCAAAGATAGCTCACAAAACAGGAACTTTACGTTTTGTATTGGGCGACGCGGGTATTATTCAAACGCCTTCAGGCAAGCGTTATTTAGCAGGAATTTTGGTGAGAAGACCAAATCATGATAAGAGAGCCAGGGATTTTATTCGTCAAGTCTCTCAAGTTGTGTATGGTTATTTTGAACATCCAAAAGTTAGCCGTGTGCCATAGGGTAGAGACGCGATTAATCGCTTTTGTATAAGAGTGGGGGGATGAGGGGGATGAGGGAGGTGGGGGAGGTGGGGGAGGTGAGGGAGAGAAATGGGGTTTTTTGTTTGCTGTTACTTTTTTAGAAGTTGCCAGCATTGTTGAGCGATCGCCCAGTCTTCTTGTGTATGTATTACTAATATTCTCACTGTTGAGTCAGCTGTGGCAATATCTTGATCGATTGGCTGTTGTTGATTTTTTTCCAAGTCTATTTTTAATCCCAAAAACCCCAAGGCTTCACAGGCGGCTTGGCGAATTCCTGCTGAGTTTTCACCCACGCCTGCGGTGAACACTAAAGTATCTAATCCCCCCAAACTCGTAAGCATTGCACCGATACCAGAACGTAAGCGATGGACGTACATATCCCACGCTAGTTTAGCGCGGTTGTTGCCCTGGGCGATCGCTTTTGTCACCTCACGCACATCGCTAGATACTCCCGAAATTCCTCGCAAGCCTGAAGCTTTATTTAAAACATAATCTAATTTTTCTACTGAGTAATTACAGTAGCGCAATAGGTGAATCAAAATCCCCGGATCGATTGAGCCAGAACGGCTGCCCATCATTAATCCTTCCAAAGGCGTGAATCCCATCGTAGTATCAATACTGCGGCCGTTTTTAATGGCGGCTAAAGAGCAACCGTTACCAAGATGACAGGTGATTAATTGTAGGGATGCTAAATCTTTACCGAGAATTTGAGCAGCACGACCAGAACAGTATTCGTGACTGATGCCATGAAATCCATAGCGGCGGATACCTTCCTCTACCCATTCATAGCCGCCGGGGTAAATCGCTGCTGCATCAGGGATAGTACTATGAAATGCAGTATCAAATACTGCTATTTGTGTGACTTCTCCTAAGATTTTTTCCATTGCTTCTATGCCTGCCAAAGCACTGGGATTGTGTTCTGGAGCTAGGTTACACAGACGAGCGATCGCCTTTTTGACATCCTCCGTAATTACCACACTTTCTCGGTAATCTTGTCCACCGTGTACTACGCGATGTCCCACCAAATCGATTTCTGACAATTGATTAATTACTTTGGTAGCACCGCTAGTCAGTGTATTGAGCATGTAGCTGAGGTGTGCTTGTGGAGACTCACCAGAAATTGATTCTTTCAATTTTGCACTTGTAGTAGTTTGCACCTCAACTTCTGCCACACCTTGGTCTTGAGTCCAGTTGACTTTCCCTTCCCAAAGAGGTTCGGGTGCTTGGGTGGGGACAGCCTCATCTGTAATTTCATACAGACAACTCTTTTGGCTACTCGAACCAGCGTTTAGCACCAGTATC